>Ga0194112_10001714_pt1 | contig 31923 bp, 31 predicted proteins | sample TA2MahC400mmetaG_FD_146191 | JGI IMG/M metagenome (GOLD analysis project Ga0194112, IMG submission 146191) | Freshwater microbial communities from Lake Tanganyika, Tanzania - TA2015016 Mahale Deep Cast 400m | ecosystem: Environmental > Aquatic > Freshwater > Lake | place: Tanzania: Lake... | reverse complement strand
TGGCATCCCTGCGGGCTAGAGACTGCTGTCGCTTGTGGCCCTGGGCTATCCTGCCGAGAGTGGAGGCAGCTCGCGCAAGCCACTGGATGACATGGTCAGTCATGACCGCTATACCTGGAAGCGCTGACCAGACATGAACGGGAAGGACTACTATCGGACCCTGGAGGTTGACAGGGAGGCCAGCCAACAGCAGATCAAGGAGGCCTACCGCCGGCTGGCCTTTCAGTACCACCCGGACAGGAACATGGGCGACGCCGGCGCCACGCAGAGGATGATGGAGATAAACGAGGCGTATGCTGCGCTGTCCGATGCAGGGAAGCGCAGCGAATACGACAGCCTGAGGGAACGCTACGGAGCCTCCGCCTACGACCGCTTCAGACAGACCCATACCGCGGAGGACATCTTCAGAGGGTCGGATGTGGACCAGGTCTTCGAGGAACTGGCCAGGATGTTCGGATTTCGAAGCTCTGCTGAGGTATTCCGGGAGTTCTACGGGCCGGCCTTCCGCAGCTTCGCCTTTCGAAGGCCGGGGATGGCCGGCAGGGGCTTCGTCTTCTTTGGGGGCTCTCCCATGGGAGCACACCGCAACCCGGGGAATCAGGCCGGTTTCCCAGGGCATTCGCCCGGCCTGCCCGCCTTTCGTTTCTCCGGGATTCTGGGCCGGTTGATCAGATTCACTCTGTCCAAGACCCTCGGCCTCCAGTTCCCCGAGAAGGGGAAGGACTGGAAGGACGTCATCGCCGTCAGTCAGGAGCAGGCCGAGAAGGGGCAGGAGGTGGCCTATTCCTGCCGCAAGTGGGGCAAGCCCAGGGACCTCATGGTGCGCATTCCCCGTGGGATCAATGATGGGCAGTTGATAAGGTTGAGCGGCATGGGCGCGCCCGGCAAGGGTGGGGGAGGGCCCGGAGACCTCCACCTCAGGGTCCGGATCAGGGTTCCCTGGCGTCAGCGGCTGCGGAACTTCTTCAGACGGGCTGCTCTGATGCTCACTGCGTAGGCCGCGCCGGCCAGCACCCCAGCGCCAACGGCCAAGCCCATGGATATCCGGGCCCACGCTGGAGTTGCGGCGCTCTCACCGGCCGCGGTGAAGGTACGGTCCGCCGACACCGTCTTGTCGCCCGAGCCGTCCCCGGACATGACCCGGCAACGGTGGGTAGTGCCGGACTTGAGGCCGGTCAGGTGAATGCTGTGGTGGTTCACTGCGTCGACGATCCCGTCCTCTGACGAAACGGGGTGTCTCTGGCGTTGATTGGAAAGAGTGCCCCGGCAAGTGGTAAAACTATGGGGGACGGGCCAGGTCTGTCGTCAGGGTATGCCGCAGACAAGGGGGATGGCCCTCGGTGACTCCGGCAAACGATTCCGATGCCAGGAGGTGTACTGTGTCGCGTCGGCTGAATGCCGGGCAATCGGCTTCTCTCCGTGACGCGTCGAAGGACGACCAGGCTGACTTCACCACCGCACGTCTTCTGCGCGTCAATCGCGACAAATGGCCCGACAAGGTCTGGATGCGGAAGAAGGAGCTTGGCTTCTGGAAGAGCTACACCTGGAAGGAAGGGTATGAGAGAGTCAAGCACTTCTCGCTGGGCCTGATCGCGCTCGGCTTTCAGCGTGGGGAGGTTATGGCCATCATTGGCGACAACGACCCGCACTGGTTCTGGGCGGAGTTGGCGGCCCAGGCGGCGGGTGGTGCAGTCACTGGCGTATTCTCCAGCAGCTCGCCGAATGAGGTGAAGTACCTCATACAGCATTCGGATTCCACATTTGTGGTGGCTCAGGACGAGGAGCAGGTGGACAAGATCCTGGCCATAAAAGGGGATCTGCCTCTGGTGAAGAAAGTGATCTACTGGGACTCCAAGGGCTTGAAGTCCAATGATGACGAACTCCTGGCCAGCTTCGACATGGTCGTGCAGGCTGGGGAGGGGTATGAGAGGGATCACCCTCGGCTCTTCGAGGAGAACATCTCGCGAGGGCGATGGGACGACGTGGCCCTGATAATGTACACTTCGGGCACCACCGGCTTGCCCAAAGGCGCCGTCATGACTCACGGCAACCTGTTCTCTGCCAACAGCATCTTCTACTCTGTGAATCCGATCTCTGAGAAGGATGAATGGGTCTCCTTCATTCTGCCGGGCTGGATGGCTGAACAGGGGCTCGGTCTGATGGCCAGTCTGCAGCGGGGGCTGAGAATGAGCTTCCCTGAGTCTCAGGCCACTGTGCAAGAGAACATCAGGGAAATCGGCGCCAGCATTCTGATGTACCCCTCGAGGCTATGGGAGACAATGGGCTCAGAGATACAGAACAGGATGGCGGAGGCCACCTTCCTGAAGAGATTGATCTACCGGCTCTGCCTGCCCATGGGCTACAAGGCAGCCGATGCGAAGTTCAGGGGAGATGACCTGGGCCTGTTCTGGCGAGGCCTTTACGGACTGTCGAAGCTGTTCTTCTTTGACCAGCTAAGGGACAAGCTGGGACTGCTGAAGCTTCGCTATGCTTTCACAGCAGGTTCGCTTCTGGGACCGGAGGTGTTTCGCCTGATGACTGCCATTGGCGTTGACATAAGGCAACTGTATGGTTCAAGCGAATTGGGCATATCGCAACACATGTCCGGCGACGTCAAGGTGGATTCCGTGGGTCGAGTGTACCCCGGAACAATAGTGAGGATAATGGACGACAACCACATTCTGGCAAGAGGTCAGGCCTGTTCCGCCAGCTACTACAAGAATCCTCAGGCTACAGAGGAGGCCTTTGCCGGGGGATGGTACCACACTGGCGACGCTGGGCACATGGATGAAGATGGGCATATGTACTATCTCGATAGGCTGCAGTATATGAGGCAGCTTGCGGGTGGCACACGGTTTGCACCCCAATACATCGAGAGCCGCCTGAAGTTCAGCCAGTACATCAGGGACGTATTCGTGGTCGGCGATGAGACGCGGGAGTTCATAGTGGCTGTGGTGAACATCAACTACGACAACGTTGGCCATTGGGCAGAGGGCAGGCGGATACCGTACACCACGTTTGCCGATCTCTCGCAGAAGCCGGAAGTATGCCGGTTGATAGGTCAAGAGGTTGCCAACCTGAATGACAGGCTGCCGCAGAGGCAAAGGATCAGGAGGTATGTCAACATGCCAAAGGAGTTCGACCCTGATGAGGCCGAGTTGACCCGAACCATGAAGCTGAGGAGGGGCTTGGTTGAGGAGCGCTACAGGAGCCTGATTGAGGCCCTGTATGGAGACAGGGAGAGGGTGGTTATGGAAGTGCCGGTGCTCTACAGGGACGGCAGACAGGGAGTAGTCACCGCGGAGATCCAGGTCAACGAGCTTCACTGAGAGTAGCGGAGATGATTGTCGATATCCTGCTGCAGGGGTTGCTCATGGGTGGGGTGTATGCCCTCATCGCACTGGGGTTCGTGATGGTCTTCAAGTCATCCCAGATACTGAACCTGGCCTATGGCCAGATGATTGCCATTGCGGCCTATTTCCTGTACTGGCTGCTGACTTCAATCGGGGTGCCGACATGGCTGGGCATCCTAGTGCTCTTCGTGTCGGGGGCGGCGCTTGGCTTCATCCTGGAGAGGCTGTTCATACGGCCGCTGATGGGTCAGTCCTTCCTGGCCCTCCTAATGGTAACTCTGATGTTGGGTATCCTGTTTCAGGGCATCATCGTTCTGGTGTGGGGTGTGGAATCGTTCTCTCTGCCATTCACGCCATCAGGCATGCTGAAGATTGGTGATTGGCAGGTTTCACCGGGAGCATCTTGGGCATTTCTGGTCTCTCTGGTTGTCTTTCTCCTACTGACCCTGGTGTTTCGGTACACGAGGGTCGGGCTTGCCATGAAGGTGGTTGCCGCTGACAACGAAGTGGCCCAATCGCTCGGAATGAAGGTGAGGCAGATCTTCTCCCTTTCATGGGTGATCAGCGGCTTTCTTGCCGCTGTAGTTGGAATCCTGGTTGGCATTGTGTGGATGGTGACGCCAGATGTTGGGGACATCGTACTGGGCAAGGGGCTGCCGGTACTGATCGTCGGTGGACTGAACTCTGTCCCTGGCGCTCTATTCGGCGGACTGATCATCGGTCTGGTGGAGTCGCTCGGCGGCTACTGGGCTGCAGCAGTGCGAGAGATCGTTCCGTGGGTAGCCATGCTCGTCATCCTGCTGGTCAGGCCCTATGGCCTGTTTGGGCAGAAGAGAATAGAGAGGATATAGGGATGCTCCCCTCCGGCAGGTTCAGCGCGAGTCCTGAGCAAGACATGGCCATAGTAAGAACAAAGAGCCAGTGGCTACTTCTGGTCGGAGGGCTGATCTTCGCTGCGACACTGGTTATGTATGTCCCATCAGCGTGGCAGGCATGGCTGATCATGCTGGGCATCTATGCCATCGCCGCTCTCGGTGTTCATGTCATGACCGGTCTCTGCGGCCAATACTCAATGGGGCAAGCCGCATTCATGGCTGTGGGCGCCTATACCACTGCCATACTGGGCACGAGGTATGAACTGTCTCCCTGGGCCACCCTGCCACTGGCCGGCATAGTGGCTGGGCTGGCCGGGCTCATCTTTGGCATGCCCGCGCTGAGGATAAAGGGATTCTACCTGGTGATGTCCACCATCGCCGCTCAGTTCATAATCCTCTGGTCTCTCAGGGAATGGTCGTGGGCGGGCGGTGCAAGCGGGATGCCCGTCCCTGGGATCACCGTTGGAGGGGTGGCACTCGACTATGTTCAGTACTGGTGGCTTACGTTGGCACTGGCAGTGGCCATGATCTTCTTTGCCAAGAACATTCAGAGGACAGCTATCGGCAGGGCCTTCATTGCCGTGAGGGACAATGACCTGGCGGCTGAGGTCATGGGGGTGAACCTCTTCAGGACCAAGTTGCTCGCCTTCTTCGTGGGCTGTTTCTTCGCCGGCATAGCGGGTTGGCTCTGGGCGCATTTCTTCCTCTATATCTCCCCCAACCAGTTCTCTTTCAAGACTTCTTTGTGGCTGCTGGGTATGATCATCATCGGAGGCATGGGAAGCACCACGGGTGCCGTCCTTGGCGTCGTCGTTATTCGATTCATGGACAAGATGGTTGATGAAGTGGCTCCAATAGTGAGCGCGGCAGTTCCCAACTGGAGTGGGCAGGTTGCTGCGGCCCTGTCGCTCATAGTATTTGCCGTCGTGGTCATTGCCTTCGTAATGGTTGAGCCTAGGGGACTCTACCATCGACTGCAGAGAGTGATCCTATACTATCGTCTCTATCCCTTCTCGTACCAGTCGAGAGCGAGGGGGCCATAGCCCGATGAGCTTTCCCAGGTTCATGCGGAGGTGATTGCCATGAGATGGATTCGTTGACATCCTGCGTAGGGCATGCTATAGTCGCGGCTCAGATCAGGGGTGAGAATCAGGCAGGAGTATTGCTGAAAGGAGCGAACATGATGCGACTGAGAACATTGACTCTTGTGCTGTTGTGTCTGTTGACCGCCACGCTGCCTGGGTTTCTTGGATGTGCAGGAGGGGACGAAGGCACTACCAAGGAGATCAAGTATGGATGGATCTGGGACTTCACCGGACGAGCTGCATCTGCTGTGACTCAAACCTACGTAGGTTTTCGTGACTATCTCCGGATGGTCTCTGAGGAGGATCCCATCCCGGGTGTCAAGCTGACCGTGATACCATACGATACCCAAAGCGACCCGTCAAAGGTCCCCATTGGCTATGAGTGGATGAAGAATGAAGGTGCAGATATTCTGTCTGCCGCACCGCAGGATACGGAGTTGCTCAGAAGCAGATTCGAGGCTGACGGCATGCCGTTCTATGGCCTCTCCAACATACTCTCCATGGTTGATTCTGAGTGGCTCACGAGTCTGTACGGACCGCCGGAACTGCAACTTGAATGCCAGCTAGAATGGATCAGTGAGACCTGGGACAAGTACCCCACCAGACCGAAGATCGGCTTCATAGGGCTGGCCGGCGTTGCCTTCTACGTGTCGCAGGAGAAGACGGTCAGGGAATGGGTGCTGGACCATCCCGACCAGTTTGAATGGCTGGGATCAGAGATGGCCCCATCCACGACCACGAGCTGGGCCGTGGAGGTCGGGAAGATGAAGAACGCCGACTTCATCTTCGCCTCTATGAGTGGACCGCCTCTGGTCAGTCTGGTGAAGGAAGCGCGGTCTCGGGGATACAAGAACAAGTTCATGGGTCCGAGTGAGACCTACTTCTCCTTCTACATGCTGTTCAGGCAATCGGTGTCACCCGCAGATCTGGACAACATCATTGCCGGGACCTACACTCCGTGGTGGGGCGAATCCAACTCATTCATGGATCAGGCCGACGAATATGCTGAGAAGTACCACAGCGCCAGCGAGCTGACGGCGATCCACCAGGGCACTGGCCAGTTCAACGGCTGGGCTGCCGGGATGATCTTCGTGGACGCAGTGAGAAGAGCGATCAAAGAAGTAGGCGTGGACGATCTTGACGGCGAGGCGATACACAACGCCATCAAGGAGACCGACATGACTGTCCCCGGCTGGGGCAACCCCTGGAAGCTGCCGGCGAAAGAGAACGTGAACTACTTCGCACAGACGGTGCGGCTTGTTCAATACAAGTCAGAGGTCGACAACTGGGTGGCCATCACCGACTTCGAATTCCCACCCTCGACAAGGGACTAGGTACTCCGGCCCGAATCGGTAGGTCATCTGTTCAGCCTGTCGGGACATCCCGACAGGCTGAATCACAACATGGTCTGAGCCGCTGCCCCACTGGCTCAGGAGTTGACCTTCGCCGGCGTTGTCAGCCGCCTGCGCTCAGCCTGTCGGACGATGCAGCTTCATCTCCATGGCTGAGAGGCCGCAGCCAACAACGCAGACTCCACAGCCGAAGCACTTGTCAACATCCACCACCGCTTTGAGCTTCTTCACCTGTGGGGTCTTCCTCATCTCGATGGCGTCAAAGAGGCACCGCTCCACGCAGTCCTGGCAGCCATTGCAGATCTGGGGATCGACTTCGGCCCGGAGATGACTCCTCTCCAGGGTGCGGCCTACAGTACCGTGCTTCAGGCCGCTATCGAGGTAGATGCAGCAGTCGTCGCAGCAGTTGCAGATCTCGTTCAGGCGAGAGGCCAGGGCGAAGGGCCAGGTGTGCACCAGACCCGCTTGCTCAGCCTCCCCGAAGAGGGCCATCGCCTCTTCCGCGGAGACCCTGCGGCCTGCGCCTCGGTTGATGGCGTATTCAGCTCCTCGATTGAAGACGACGCAGTTCTCGACAGGGTGGTGGCAGCGCCTCAGCGAGCGACGACAGGTACAGGGCACCACAGCGATAGCGTCAGCGCTCCGCACCAGGTCGCGCAGATTGTCCTCCGGCCGGATTCCGTCGATTGACAGGTGGCTGCTCCGCTCAATGGCTTTCCAGGCAGGGACAACCCTGACCCCCTGTACCTGCGCATCGGCGGACACATGCGACATGGCCTCCATGAAGGGGAAGAACTCGGCTTCGTAGAATGCCTTCCACAGGTCGAGGAGTTCGGTATCCACCCATCTGTCTGAGCTGGACAGACTGGCGTCGTGGAACTGGATCACCTCCCGAACCAGCCGCGGTCCCTTGCTCGTTGGGATGACCAGCCCCTTCTCGATGCATTCCTGGAGCGTCCTGCGGACCTCGTCTTCAGACACACCGGATTCCTGAGCGATGGCAGCCGGCTCGGCTGGCAACTGCAGCAGAATCCGGCCCGCCTCAGGAGTGACCAGCTTCCGCATGATCCTGAGCAGGTGCTCCGAGTTTGGATTGGGGAAGTTCAGCCTCTCCACCAGTCTGACGTAGACGTCTTTGGACTCCATGGCTGCCTCCTGTGATGATCCGGTGCCCGACCGCGACGGGGCGACTCGAGGTCAGTTTGGTCGGGCTCTGCCAGAATAGTATCCGGTTGCAGGTGCTGTCAACTTCGCACGGCACCGCGAGGCCGGAGCTGAGTCGGCAAGGTTTCCCAATCCCCGCCTGTTGGTGTAGTATAGGTTGAGCAAGGGGTGCGGACAGCAGCTCTGTCGACACCCGGCCAGCCTCTCCTATGTGCCCAAGCACGCCGCAGCAAGCCACCTTCGCCGAGATCAAGCGGTTCGTAGAACCCAACTCAATTGCCATTGTCGGCGCCACCAGACAGACGGGGGCGGGCTCCTTCAACATCGTCGAAAGGCTCCTGTCGCACGGGTACTCAGGCACCATCTACCCCGTCAACCCCGCTGCCAAGGAGATCCTGGGGGTTCCCACCTATGCCCGGATCGGTGACATCGGGGCGACCCCGGACATGGCCATCATCCCCGTTTGGGAGCGCTCCGATGTTCCCAGACTGGTCAGGGAGTGTGTCGAGGCCGGTGTGAAGGCTATCATCGTGGTCACCCAGGGCTTTGCCGACGGGGATGCGGAGGGCAAGGCCCTTCAGGACGATGTCCTCCGCGTCGCCAGGGAGGGAGGGGCCAGGGTTCTGGGGCCGAACTCCCTGGGAGTGGCCAACGCCTTCATCGGCCTGACTACTTCCTTCCTGCCTCACAAGATGGACAGGGTGCCGGTGGGGGTGATCTGCCAGAGCGGCGTGTTCTTCCTCAACCTTCGCACCTTCACCGCGCTGGGCAAGGCCATCGACATCGGGAACGGCGGCGATATCCACTTCGTGGAGGCGTTGACCTACTTCGAGAGCGATCCGGATACCAGAATCATCCTGATGCATATTGAAGGCCTGCCTCAGGGGCGCCGGTTCATGGAGGTTGCCCTGAGGACCTCCCTGCGCAAGCCGATCGTGGCCCTCAAGGTTGCCAGGAACAGCGAAGCGGCACGCGCGGTGCAGTCGCACACCGGGAGCCTCTCGGGCAGTGATGAGATTGTCCGGGTGGCTTTGAAGCGCTGCGGCGTGCTGCTGGTGAGTGACATCGCCGAGATGGAGGACTTGGCCAAGGCCCTGCTGCGTCTGCCGCCCATGAGCGGCAGAAGGGTAGGCATCATCAGCGTCAGCGGCGGGGCCGGCGTCATGGTCCTGGACGCCTGCCAGGATCATGGGCTGAGCCCGGCCCGGTTCTCCGCTGAGACGGTGAGTCACCTGCAGGAGATCCATCCCGGCTGGATGAAGGCGGCCAATCCCGTGGATATGTGGCCCCTCGCCGCCTTCTCGGGGCGGGGCGTCTCAGCAACGGCCATGACGGGACTGAAGGCCCTGCTGGGAGACCCGGGCGTGGACGGCGTGGTGCTGGCCCTGGCCACGCCCTTCTACGAGGACATTCTGACCGTGGCTGCCGCCGTCCCCGATTTGATGCGAACCTATGGCAAGCCGATCTGCTGGTGGACCATCGCCGGATCTGATGACGAGAAGGAGGCGGCCATCGAGGATCGGGGGGCTGTGGTCTTCGAGAGCGCCGATCGGGCAGCCAAGGTTCTGGCCAGGCTGGCCGACCGAGAGCATTTCTGCCGGGAGAACTCTCCGGGGAGCGGTTGAACGCCGGTGGCCCATCGGCCCTTCCGGGGAGTCCCGGCCCCGGGGAGACCGGTGGCTCGGCGTGAGCAGCCCGGATGGAGGGAGCATGGATTTTCGCTTCACTTTGGAAGACGAGGAGTTCAGGGGGGAAGTCCGCCAATTCATCAGGGATGAGTTGCCGCCGGACTGGACGGGTACCGGATTGCTCTCAGAGGCCAAGGATGAGCGGGAGTGGCAGTTCGCACAGAAGATGATCCGGAAGGTGGGCGCCAGAGGCTGGCATGCTCTGGCCTGGCCCGAGGAGCACGGCGGGCAGGAGTCGCCGGCGAGGCAGTTCATTCTCAGTGACGAGATGTACTACCACGAGCTGCCTGGGGTTGACCTGGTTGGCGCTCTGATGCTTGCCCCCGCCCTGATCCGGCACGGCAACGAGCAGCAGAAGCGCCAGCACCTGCCCAGAATAGCCCGGGGAGAGGTGGTCTGGTGTCAGGGCTACAGCGAGCCCGGCGCCGGCTCTGACCTGGCCTCCCTGTCGACGCGGGCCGTGGAGGCCGGCGACCACTTCATTCTGAACGGGCAGAAGATCTGGAGCACCAACGCCAATCGAGCCGACTGGTGCTACGTGCTGGCCAGGACCAACCCGGACGTCCCCAAGCACAAGGGGATCAGCTTCCTCCTCATGGATATGCGCGCCCCCGGGGTCACGGCGCGGCATTTGCCGAACATAGTGGGCACGTACTGCGAGATATTCCTGGACAACGTCTCCGTGCCCAGGGAGAATCTGCTGGGAGAGATGAACGATGGCTGGAGGGTGGCCAACACCGTTCTGGGATACGAGAGATCAGGGGTGCACCGCATCGCTGCCGCCAGGCGGAATCTGGACAGGATCATAGACTATGCCAGGCAGACGGTCCGGGACGGACAGCCGCTCTTCAGGAAGCCGCTCGTCCGGTCCAGACTGGCCGATCTGTTCATAGAGGCTCAGGCGGTCAGGGTGCTGGCCTACCGGGTGCTCAGTCTGCAGAGCTCTGGCCGCGACATCGGCTCAGAGGTGTCCATGGCGCGGCTGGCCGGCAGCCTGCTTCAACAGCATGTGGCCAGTGCCGCGATGGACATCCTGGGTCCATTCGGGCAGCTCGACCTCGGGGGCAAGTGGTCGCCGCCGGCGGGCTTCCGGCGCGAGTATCTCTACTCGCTGGGGGCAACGGTGGGGGCGGGCACCGCCGAGATCCAAAGGAACATCATCGCCACCAGAGGGCTGGGGTTGCCCAGGTGAGGAGTCCCTGCGCGGCGGCAGAGCCGACTGGACTGGGCAAGAGACGCACAGCAGTTGCCGTGTCGGGATTCCGGCTGATGACAGGGGATGACCATCTCGGGAGTGCCTGAAGTGGAAGAGATGAAGGGCAGAACCGCGCTGGTGACCGGCGCTTCCTCGGGCATCGGCCGGGCCACCGCCCTGGCCTTCGCCCAGCGAGGGGTCAGGGTGGCGCTCGCTGACGTGGACGGCGACGGTGGCCATGAGACACTGCGCCTCATCCGGGAGAGGGGTGGCGACGCCGCCTTCATCCTGGCCGATGTGACCCAGGCCGGGCAGGTTGAGGCCATGGTTGACGAGGCGGCCGCGATATTCGGGGGACTGGACTATGCGTTCAACAACGCCGGCATAGTGGGCACGCCGTCATCGACGGTCGAGTGCACCGAGGACAACTGGGACAGGGTGATCGCGGTGGACCTGAAGGGGGTGTTCCTCTGCATGAAGTACGAGATCCCTCTGATGCTGAAGCGGGGTGGCGGCGCCATCGTCAACATGTCCTCAATAGCCGGGCTGGTGGGACTGAGGAAGAACATCGCCTACGTCGCCGGCAAGCACGGCGTGGTGGGACTGACCCGGGCGGCAGCCCTGGAGTACGCTCAAGCCGGCATACGCATCAACGCCCTCTGCCCCGGGTTTGTCAGAACCCCCATTCTGATGCTGGACGCCATGCCGGCCATGGAGCGGCGCTACGTGTCGGCCGAGCCCATGGGCCGGCTGGGGCGACCGGAGGAGATCGCCGCCGCCGCGGTCTGGCTCTGTTCCGACGCAGCCTCCTTCGTCACCGGGCATGCGCTGAGCGTCGACGGCGGGCTGGTGGCCCGATAGACGCCTGACAGTGCACAACCGGGCTTTGACGGCTCAGCAGGCATCTGTCAGAATTGGGCGATGACCGTTCCGGACTGCGCGTTCGCGCCGAAATCCATCGCGGTCGTCGGCGCCTCCCCCAATCCGGATTCCCGCACCACCCGGAACTTCCTGCAGCCCCTTCTTTGGTCCGGGTGCCGGGCCAGGGTGTACCCGGTGAATCCCCGTGCTGGCGAGATCATGGGGCTCAGGGCCTACCCCAGCATCACGGCCATACCCGAGCTGGTGGACTACGTCATCTGCGGCGTCCCCGCTGCGGCGGTGCCCGCTGTGGCCCGGGACTGCGCGCTGGGCAGAGCCAGGGTGCTGGCCATCTTCTCCGCCGGATTCAGCGAGACTGGAGAGGAGCCGGGCATCAGCCTGGAGAGGGAGATCGTCGACATCGCCAGCCGGGGTGGGGTGCGAGTCATCGGTCCCAACTGCCTGGGGGTGCACAGTCCGGCGGCCGGCGTGTTCTTGGAGATCGACATCCCCCCGAAGAGCGGTCAGGTGAGCTTCCTCTCTCAGAGCGGCGGGTATGCCCGGCAGTTCATCGTGGCGGCGGCAGAGCGGGAGGTGTTCCTGAACAAGCTGGTCAGCTATGGCAACGCCGCCGATCTGAACGAAGCGGACTTCCTGGAGTACTTCGGGGCGGACGGCGGCACGGCTACGATCGCGGCCTACGTCGAGGGGGTGAGGGAACCCCGCAGATTCCTGAGGGCGCTTCGCCAGGCGTCGGCAGCCAAGCCGGTGGTCATCATGAAGGGCGGGAACACCGAGGCAGGGAGGCAAGCCACGGCATCGCACACCGCCTCGATCTCCGGCAGCAGGCAGGCCTGGGCAGCCCTGTGCCGGCAGATGGGAGTGATGCAGGCGGGTGATCTGGATGAGATGACCGATATCATTCAGGCCTTCGAGCTTCTCCGGCGGCCTCGGGGGAGAAGGATCGGAATCGTGGGAATAGGCGGCGGAGTGAGCGTCATGGCGGCGGACGACTGCGAGAACGCCGGCCTGGTGGTGCCTTCGTTCCCGGCCGCCCTGAGGTGGGAGCTGGGCAGCTTCACGTCGATCGCCGGAACAAGCCTGCGCAATCCGGTGGACACCTCCGCCGAGGTCTACTGGGACGAGGCAGCCTTCGCACGGACCATCGACCTGGTCGCCCGGTGGGACGGCATCGACATCCTGTTCATCATCCTGAACGCCGTGGCCACCATTCGGCGCGGTGTGGATACCCTGAGTCGCCAGGGCGAGGCAGTGGTGGAGGCGGCGGGGCGGACCGAGAAGCCGGTGGCCATCGTCATCATCGCCGGTGGCATAGAGAAGGCGGAGAACATGGCTGTGGTCGTCGGCAGGCAGTGTGCCAAGGCCGGCTTCCCGGTGTTTCCTTCATGCAGCCGGGCGGCCCGAGCCACCAATCAGGTCATCCGCTACCACGAGGGCCGGGGAACTGGGCTGCCCTCGGCGTAGCGGTCAGATCTGGGTGAAGCACTCGATGTCGTGGATGGTGCCCCTGCGCTGCTCCTTGAACACCGCTCTGACCCTGGCGCCGACGGTGATCTTGGTTTCGTCGCTCTCATCCAGCCAGTGCATCAGGCAGGTGTCGGCTCCATCCAGCTTCACGTAGATGTCGGTGCGGGGCACCTTGATGGGCTTCCCCGTGTTGGGGTCGATGTAGGGCAGCTTGACCACGGTGAAGGCGTAGATCGAGCCCTCGGAGCCGAGGTCCACCCAGTCGTGCATGGTCTTGAAGCAGCGGCCGCAGACCTCTCTGGGAGGCACGTAGACCCTGCCGCAGTGGGAACACCTGATGCCCAGGATGGTCTTCTTGTCCCGCAGCCCCATAAAGAAGGGGCTGATGTAGTGGCCGCAATGCCAGTAGTAGACGTGCTCGGCCTTGCCTGAGCTGATCTCCAGCAGTTCATCCTGTCGGTTGGCCGCTTGGTCTTTCATGCTGTGTCCTCCCTTGCCGGTCTAGGGTTTGGTCGATCTCAGGACGGTGGCCTCGAACCAGTAGCAGGAGCCGAAGGCGGTGGCCAGAGCCGTCCTGACATCACCTACCTGTCGTTCCCCCGCCCTGCCCATGACCTGCAGGGCGGCCTCTCCCAGGCGGATCAGGCCAGTCGCCCCGATGGGGTTGGTCGACAGGACGCCGCCGGAGGGGTTTATGGGCAGTTCGCCGTTCATGTCGAAGACACCCTTCCTGATCAGCTTCGGCGCATCGCCGAGGCTGCACATGTGCATGTGATCCATCCAGACAACACCGCAGGTGGAGAAGGGCAGGTAGAGCTCCATCACGTCCACGTCTTTCAAGGGATCAGTGATGCCGGCCCGGCCGTAGACTCTGTCCACCGTGGTCCGCAGGGTGGGCATCATCTCCCAGTCGTAGTCGCCGAAGTAGACGTAGTCGTGGGACACGGCCGTGGCGTGCACCCAGGCGGGGTTGGGGGTGATCTTCGGGGCCGTGGTTTCCGATGCATAAATGACGGCGCATGCCCCGTCGGACCGAGGACAGCTGTCCAGAAGCTTGATCGGCCAGCAGAGCACCGGTGACTTCATCACATCCTCGACCGTGATGAACTTCCTCAGGTGGGCGTGGGGATTGCGCAGGGCGTTGTTGTGGTCCCTGACGGCCACTAGGGCGGCGTCTTCCTGGGTGGCCCCGAACTGCTCCATGTACATGGCGTACTCGGCGGCATTCGGTCCGATGGCTCCCCCAAAGAAATCCCGCTCCACTATGGGGTCGGCGCAGGTGCTGATGGCGGCCTGGGTATCGGATTCGGAGTTCTTCTCCCATCCGATGGCCATGACCACATCGAATAGCCCTGACGCCACGTGGTAGTAGGCGCAGGAACCCAGGGTGCCGCCGGTGCTGCCCCCGGTGGTCACCTTCATAATGGGCTTCATGAACGCGCCGGAGCCGTCGATGCTCCAGCAGTCCACGTTGTTGATGGCCTCGAAATGGTCCATGTTGCCGATGACAATGGCGTCGATATCCTTCAGCTCGAGGGCGGCATCCTGCAGTGCCCTCTTCACCGCCTCGCTGATCAGCTCCTGCCCGTTGACATCCTTCCTCTTCGATGTGTGGTGTGTCTGTCCTACCCCCACTATGGCTGTTCTGGTACCCATGTGGCCATGCCTCCTAGTTGCTCAATACCCAGACGCAGTGTGTTTGAGCACAGATCCCGCCCGTTCCGTGGGCCAGGGCCACTCGGGCTCCCGGCACCTGCCGCTTGCCGGCCTCACCCCTGAGCTGAAGCACCGCCTCGGCGATCCTGGCCAGTCCGGCGACCTGCACGCTGTGCGCCGAGAGGACTCCCCCGGAGGGGTTGACGGGGAGCTTGCCACCCATCTGGGTCACGCCGCTGTCAATCAGCCTGCCCCCTTCGCCCCGATCGCAGAAGCCCAGCCCCTCGTACCACATCAGCTCCATGTAGGAGAAGGCATCGTAGACTTCAGCCACGTCGATCTCCCGTGAAGGATGGCTGATGCCGGCCATGCGGTAGGCCTTCCTGGCCGCCGTCTCCAGAGGCTGCGACCAGGCTAGGTCCCTCTCCCCCAGACGGTAGGCATCGGCGCAATGGGCCACGCCCCTGATCCATACCGGCTTCCTGGCCGCCCGCCTGGCCCTCTCCTCGGTGGCCAGGATGATGGCGCAGGCGCCGTCCGAGATTGGCGATGTGTCCAGCCGTTTGATGGGCTCAGCCAGCATGGGGGATCTCATGACGTCATCCACCGTGATGTCCAGGGGCACGTGGGCGTAGGGGTTGTTCCTGGCATTGCCGTGGTTCTTCACCGAGACCCTGGCGCACTGCTCCTCGGTGATGCCGAATCGCTGCATGTAGGCCCTGGCCTGGAGCGCAGAAGAAGAAATGGCGTCCATCCCCAGCAGCCTGTCGTAGATGGGGTCGAAAGCCTGGTTGACGATCTTCCGCGGCGAACCCTCCGACACCTTGCAGTGGGCGCTGACCATGGTTGTGCCGTAGACCCCCGAGAGGGTCCTCATCAGACCATAGAAGGCGCTGAGGGTCCCGTCTCCTTCCACATTGGTGGCGTCCCGGCCGTATGAGCCGGCGGCCTCGGCCACCGCCATGCAGGCGATGGTCCGCCCATCGAAGAAGTCGTTGGTGGTGGTGACCACGTTGTCGATATCGCTCAACTCAATGCCGGCGTCGTCCAGCGCCTTCCTGGTGGCTTCGTAGGACAGCTCGGCGAAGTTCTTGGTCTTGCCCTTTTCGTACTTGGTCTGGCCTATCCCAACAACGGCTACTCTCTCCATGGCCTACTTCGCCCCCTTCACAGGCTTGAAGTACCGGATGTCCAGGTAGTTGCCCTCCGGCTTGTCCCTGAAGACGGCTGTCATCCTCAGGCCTTCCTTCAGAGCCCGCTGGTCTGCCTCGCCGATGAGATGGGTCATGCCTGTGTCGGCGCCGTCCATCTTGATGATGCCGTAGGCGAAGGGTGCCCGGAGCGGATGCAGCTCCGGTTCGCTGTAGTGGACCACGGTGAAGGTCTGCAGCGTGCCCTCCGGGCCCACCTCCACCCAGTCATTCAGATCGCCGAAACAGCGGTGGCAGGTCTTCTTGGGGGGGACCATGACCAGCCGGCACGTGGGACAGCGAATCCCGTAGATCCTCCTGTCCCTCAGTCCGGCATAGAATCTGCTGGCCACCGCGCCGGCCGCCCAGGTGTAGGGGACACGGATCACCCCTTGGAGGATGAGCAGCCCATCCTTCTCCCGGACCTCCAGAATGGTCTCATTCTCCATTACATCACTCCGCAATGGGTTTGGCCGCAGCCGGCGCTGCACTACGCCTCACCTTGTTCGCGCTTGGCTATGAAGCTCCTCATGGTGCCCACCGCCACGTCCTCTCCCCTCTGATTCCTGATGGTCTGCCGGAAGGTGATCACCCCGCCCCGCTCGTCCCTCTCCCGCTTGTCCATCACCTCCATCTCCACCCGGATGGTGTCGAGGAGCTTCACCGGGGCCACGAAACGCAGCTTGTCGATGCCATAGAAGGCGATGATGGCCATCTCTGAGAGGGGGAGCAGGCCGGAGGCCACGGAGAGGACCAGGAACCCGTGGGCGATCCTTTCCTGGAATGGCCCCTGCCTGGCGTACTCGATATCGGTGTGAAGCGGGTGCCAGTCCCCGGTGAAGGCGGCGAACATGACCACATCGGCCTCGGTGATGGTCCTGCCCCGGGTGGCGATCTTGTCGCCGACATGGAAGTCCTCGAAATGCCTCATCCCGGCCATGGCATCAGTCCTCCGTCATATCCGAGGTGTCAGGAGAAGGCCACCTCATAATCACCCCCGGAGCATCTCACGGGCGATGATGATCTTCCGCATTTCGGAAGTGCCGGCACCGATCTCGCCCAGCTTCACATCCCGGAGGAGTCGGTTCACGGGGTAGTCCAGCATGTAGCTGTAGCCGCCATGGATCTGAACCGCATGGAGCACCGCCTGAGTGGACACCTGCCCGGCGAGGAGGAGCGCCGCGGCCGCCAGCTTGTTGATCTCAGAGCCTTTGCCCCCTCTGTCGGCCGTCTGGGCCATGGTGGCCGCCCGGTACATCAGCAGCTTGGCCGACTCCATGCCGATGTACATGTCGGCCAGCTTCTCCTGGATGAGCTGGAACTGGCCGATGGGCTGTCCGAACTGCACCCTCTCCCTCGCGTATTTCAGGGAAAGCTCCAGGGCTCTCTCCCCCATTCCCAGCGTCCAGCCCGTCCCGGCCACCCTCTCCATGTCCAGTCCGCCCATCATGACGCTGACACCCTGGTTCAGCGCTCCCAGGATGTTCTCCTCCGGAACGCGGTATTCGTCGAATATCAGCTCACCGGTGGGTGAGCCCCTCACCCCCATCTTCTCCAGGTGCCTGGCGGTGAAAGTCCCCTCCAGGCCCGGCTCCACGATGAAGGCGGTGATGCCCTTGGCCCCCTTCTCTGGCTCGGTCTTGGCGTAGAGCACCATGGCGCCGGCCACCGGCCCGTTGGTGATGAAGGTCTTGATGCCGCTGAGCAGGTAGTGCCGCCCCTCGCGCCTGGCCCTCATCTGGATGCCCACCGCGTCAGATCCGGCATTGGGCTCGGTCAGGGCCAGGGCGCCCAACTTCTCCCCGCTGCACAGTGGCGGCAGGTACCTCCGCCGCTGCTGCTCATTCCCGTTCCGATAGAGGTTGTCGCAGCACAGATTGGAGTGAGCGTGGCAGGAGAGGCTCAGGGCGGGGCAGATCCGGCTCATCTGCTCCAGGCAGATGCACTGGGCCAGGTAGTCCATGCCCGAGCCGCCGTACTCCTCGGTGACGGTGACCCCCATCCAGCCCAGCTGGCCGAGCTTCTTCCATACCCAGTCGGGCAGCCTGTCCTCTCTATCGACCTGCTCGGCGATGGGATCGATCTCCCGCAGCATGAAGTCGTAGACCGACTCGGCCAGCATCTTGTGGGCTTCGCTGAGCTCGAAGTCCATCGTCCCTTTCCTTCTCCCTGTCGTCGGTGGGCGATCCGCCCCGAGGCGGCTATCTGCCCTTGAATTCGGCCTTGCGCTTCTCCATGAAGGCCCTGGTGCCCTCCCTGGCATCCTCGGTCCCGCAGGCAGCCCCGAAGCACTCCGCCTCGTAGTACAGTCCCCGGTTGAGATCCATGTCCATGCCGTTGTTCACCGCCAGCTTGACCATGCCCAGGGCCACCGGCCCCTTGGAGGCCAGCTTCTCCACCAGGTCGTCCACGGTCTTGTCCAGCTCCGCAGCGGGGACCACCTTGTTCACCAGGCCGAGCCGATAGGCTTCGGCGGCGGGGATCATCTCCCCCAGCATGTTCATCTCCATGGCCTTGGTCCGGCCGATCAGCCGGGTCAGCCTCTGGGTGCCTCCCATGCCGGGGATGATGCCCAGATTGATCTCCGGTTGCCCGAACGCGGCCTTCTCGGAGGCGATCCGGAAGTCGCAGGCCATGGCCACTTCATTGCCGCCGCCGAGGCAGAGACCGTTGATCTTGGCCACCACGGGCTTGCGGACCCTCTCGATTTCGGTGGTCAGCGATTGCGCCAGCAGTGAGAAATCGCGGGCCTGGATGCCGCCCAGCACAGCCAACTCGCCGATGTCGGCGCCGGCGCAGAAGGCCCGGTCACCCGTCCCGGTGATGACTATGGCCCGGACGTTGCCGTCAGCCTCCGCATCGACTAGGGCATGGCGCATCTCGGCGGCCAGTTGGGTGTTCAACGCATTCATCACCTTGGGCCGGTTGATGGTGATGGTGGCCGCGGCGCCCTTCTTCTCGTAGGTCATCAACTGGTATCCACTGTCTGCCATCTCGCCTCCTTGTCCGGTAGTCATCCCTTGGGGAAGAGGTTGTAGATCCCCTTGCCGGCCTTGCGTCCCACGTAGCCGGATTCCACCACCCTTCTCAGGATGGGGGCAGCCTTGTACCTCTCCCAGCCCGTCTGCTGGTAGATGGAGTCGGCCATATCCAGGACGACGTCTGCGCCGGCCAGGTCGATCATCTCGAAGGGGCCGATGGGCCAGTTGAAGGCCAGCTTGCAGATCTTGTCGATGTCCTCAGCGTCCGCCAGGCCCTCCTGCAGTATCTTCAGGGCCTCGTTTCCGGCGGCGTTGATTATCCTGTTGGCCACGAAGCCCGGCGAATCCTTGACCACAATGGGCTCCTTGCCCAGCGATTTGCCGAACTCCACGCTGACCCGCACCGTCTCCTCGGAGGTGAGCAGGGACCGGACCACCTCGATCAGCCGCATGATGGCTACCGGATTGAAAAAGTGCATGCCGATGAACCGGTCCGGGCGCTTGGTCACCGACGACAGCAGGCTGATGGGGATGGAGGACGTGTTGCTGGCCAGGATGGTCCTCTCAGGGCAGATCTCATCCATCTGTCTCAGAACGGGCAGCTTCACATCGGCCCGCTCGAACACGGCCTCGATGACGTAGTCGGCGTCCTCCCCCGCCTTCCTCAGATCGGTGGTGGCCTTCACCCGGGCCAGGATCTGGTCCGCGTCCGCCTGCTGCAGGGTGCCCTTCTTCACCATCCGGCCCAGACTGCTGCTGATCCCCGCCATGCCCCGTTCCAGGACCTCCTGTTTGACGTCGACCATGGCTACCTCGCAGCCGGACTGGGCCACCGCCTGGGCGATGCCGCTGCCCATGGTGCCCGCGCCGACTACACAGACCTTCTTGATGCTCATTGTCGCCCTCCTTCCTGCTATCCCACCTGTCTCAGGCCCGGGGCCTTCCTCGATGTTCGCTCCCCGGGATTCAGTCCTGTGAATGCCGCCTGCAGGCGTGCTAGTTGCCCGTGAACCTGGGTTTCCGCTTCTCCACGAAGGCCTTCCTGGCTTCGGCCACATCTTCGGTGGCGAACACCGCCGGCATGATCCCCAGGGCGAAGTCCCAGTCCTCGTGGCACTTGCGATTCAGGATCCGCTTGATGGCCGCCTGCGCGAAGGGCGCGCCATTCTTCAGCTTGTCGCACACCCTGGCCACCTCCGCCTTCAGCTGGTCATGAGGCACCACGGTGTTCACCAGTCCCATGTCCCTGGCTTCCTCTGCGCCGATGTCGTTGGCCATCAGGGAGAGGTAGGCGATGCGGTGCTTCCCCAGCACCTCCATGCCCCGGGTGAGGGTCTCGATGGGGATGGCGCCGTGGTTGATCTCCCGGATGCTGAACTTGGCCCTGTCGGAAGCGATGACGATGTCGCCGGTGAGCGTGATTCCGGTGCCGAATCCGTAGGCGATGCCGTTGACCGCCATGACCACCGGCTTGGGGATGTACTCGAAGTGATTGAAGGTCCGGGCCACCAGTTCCATGAAATACATCCCGGCGCTGACCTTCTGGAAGTCGAAGCCTGATACATCAGCCCCCGCTGAGAAGACCTCGTCCTGGCCGGTGAGGACCACCACCCTCATGCCGGCATCGGCCTCAATGTCGCTGAGGGCCGCATCCAGATCCCGGAACACCTGATGGTTGGCCGCGTTCTTCTTCTCCATCCGGTCGAAGAAGATGGTGGCCACCGCGTCGTCTTTCTCTACCTTGATGGTCTGGTATGCCATGTGCTCGCCCCTTCCTTCGTCGTTCCAGCGGCTTCAGCGGCCCAGCGCCTGCAGTTCCTTCTCCAGGATGCCCTTCAGGTACGCCGGCCGTTCCTTGCCGGGCATGAAATCGAAGGCTACCATGCCGTAGGGGTCAACCTGCTCCCTCAGAATGCGGATCTGCTCCCTGGTGGGTTGCTCGGTCTGCGCCACATCGCCGGGGACGTCCAGTTCGAAGCCGGTGTTGTCCACCACGTCCTTCACGGTCACGCCGGGATGCACCGAGGTCAGTCTGAAGGGCCTGGCCTCTTCCTCCTTGGTGAGGATGGCCAGATTGGTGATCAGCTTCACCGGACCGGGCCTCAGGCCGGCCTTCATCCGTTCCTGGTTGCTGATCTTCCACCTGGTGCCGGTGATGAAGTCCACTTTGGGCACCAGGGTCCTCTTGTTGTGGCTGGGGAAGTAGCCCAGCATCTTGCGGTGCATCTTGACCACCTCCGGAGCCCCGGCCCCACCGGGACCCCGCAGCATGGGCTTGTGGTAGTCGCCGACCACCGAGATGTTGATGTTCCCGTGTCCGTCGGCCTGAATGCTGGATATCGGTTCGACGTCCACTCCGGTGCCGAGGTAGAGGGAATGGATGCACTCAGTCATGTTCCACCGGGCCACCCCTCCCTTGGTGGCCGCCGCCTCGTAGGTGGCGAAGGTCAGGGGGAAGGGCTTGGCGTCGACAGAGGAATAGGCCATGTACATCATGTTGGGGGCATGGGTCACCTTGGCCAGTATGTAGCTTACGAAGGCCAGCGGGGTGAAGGAGCCCAGAATGAGGATGTCGCCATCCTCGATCTCCCTGGCCACCGACACGCAGACCATCTCCGCCGGCGTGTAGTCATCCGAGTAGCTGCTCATAGTGACTTCACCTCCCTGGCCAGCTTCTTCAGCAGATTCATCTGCTTCAGCCCGCCGGCGGCCTCGAGATACTCGTCCTCCGACCTCATCACGTACTGATCCAGGTAGCTCTTGAAGGTGTCCGGCTTTGCCGCCATGTCCATGTAGGTCATCATGTGCCACGGGTCCCCCACGTAGCCGGGCACCAGCGAGCAGGGGTGAGCCCCGAAGGGCTGCTCGATGACCATGTCCACGTAGATCCGGGGTATCTTGGTCTTGAAGGGGTTCTCCCTGAGCACCTCGGTGGGCACCACCTCTTCCACGCTGACGATGACCCGCCTGGCTGCCTTGGCCAGCTCCAGGTCGGAGCCGGCGGTGCCCTCGATCTGGATGTTCCCCGCCGGGTCGGCCCGCTGGGCATGGATGATGGCCACGTCGGGCTTGATGGCCGGTACGGCGGTCATCTCCTCGCCGGTGAAGGGGCAGACTATCTTCTTGTAGAAGTCCGGCCTTTGGTTGAGGTAGTCGGATCCGAAGGGACCACGGTAGGGCAGGAAGGGCACGCCCCTCCCGGTGGCCTCGAAGCCGATGATGATGGCCAGGCCGCTGATCTCGTCGTACTTCAGTTCCCCCTTCTCAATGGCCCGCCGGAAGTTGGGCGGCAGGCCGTAGGCCTCCATGCTCACGAAGGAGAACATCAGCCTGTCCACACACCCGGCGCCGACCAGCATGTCGATATCCACGCTGCCCAGGATGGTCATGACGTTGAGGTTCCTTATTCCGGAGCGGATCAGCTGCCGCACCAGCGCCATGGGATGGCTGCTCAGCCAGGCTCCGCCGATGGCCACGCTGTCCCCGTCCTTGATCAGCCGGCCGATATCAGTCAGCTTGGCCACTTTGTTCTGGGCCAGTACGCGCTCTTTGGTGGTCATTTCACCCCCCAGTCTCAACAGTCGCGATCATCCCCGGCTTCGCCGCCGGCGGAGAAGTCCCTCCGCGGGCAGCCCTCCCGGTGGTCAACCGGCCCCCGTGCCCAGCGGGCGCCGGCCGCCCGTCTAGCGGCCGACGATGATGATGCTGACCACGTTCCGGACGGGAACGCCGCCCAGATTGTGGGTCAGGCCGAACTTGGGATTCTTGATCTGCCTGGCCCCGGCCTTTCCCTGAAGCTGTTTGTACATTTCGTACATCATCCTGAGGCCCGAGGCCCCGATGGGATGGCCGAAGCACTTCAGTCCGCCGTCCGGCTGGCAGGGGATTTGCCCTCCCAGCTCGAAGAAACCGGAGTCGATGTCCTCCTTGGCACGTCCCCGGGGCGAGATGCCCAGGTCCTCATAGGTGACCATCTCCGTGATGGAGAAGCAGTCGTGGACCTCCATCATGCTGATCTCCTCACGGGGGTTCTTGATCCCCGCCTCCTGATACGCCCTGGGAGCCGCCCGGCAGGTGGACTCAACGTGGATCAGATCGTACTTGTTGTACATCAGCTCCTCGCCGGAGCTGGCGGCGATCTGCGATGACTTGATGAAGACCGGATCAGCCCGGAATTTCTTGGCCAGGTCGGCCCGGGCCACGATGGCCGCGGCAGCGCCGTCGCTCACGCCGCAGCAGTCGAAGAGACCCAGGGGCCAGGCGATGATGGGCGCCGAGACCACCTGGTCGATGGTCACCTCCCGCCGCATGTGGGCCTTCTCGCACAGGGCCCCGTTGTGGTGGCTCTTCACCGAGATCTTGGCCAGGGTCCGCTTCCCTTCTTCGGGGCTGAGCTTGTATTGCGAGAAGTACCTGGTGGCCATCATGGCGAACATCCCCGGAGTGGTGTTGTTGCCCAGGATGATCCTCAGCTTGGTCCCCACAGCCATGACGTGGGAGAACTCCGGCAGGCCGCCGTAGCCGACGTCCTTCAGCTTCTCCACCCCTAGGGCCAGGGCGATGTCATAGGCCCCTGAGGCCACTCCGTAGGCCGCCGCCCTCAGCGCCTCGGAGCCGCTGGCGCACATGTTCTCCACCTTGGTGGTGGCCACGAAGGGCAGCTTCAGTGCCGTGGACAGCGGTATGGCGCTGTGTCCCACGCTCACCTCGGTCATCTCCGGACCGCCCTGCCAGGCGGCCTGGATATCCTTCTTCTCGATGCCGGCATCCTGGATGGCTTCGGTGAATGCCTCTACCATGAGGTCTTCGGGGCTCTTGTCCCACAGCTCCCCGAACCTGGTGCACCCCATCCCGATGATGGCCACTTTGTCTCTGATGCCTTCCGCCATTTCGCCTCCGTCTCTGTCGCTAGCTGTCTGAACCCTCAGTGCGAAGCAGCAAGCATTCGCTGTTGATCAGTCATCCAAGATACCTAGGATATGGACAGGCCCTGATCCAGGTAGATGTTCTGGCCGGTCATGTTGTTGGCCGCCTCCGAAGCCAGGTAGACCGCCAGCAGGCCGATGTCCCTGGCCTGGCCCACCCTCCGCAGCGGCAGGCTCTTGATGGCCGCCTGGAGCAGGGCCTCATCCTGGAAGAAGCCCTCGGATTGATCGGTGCGGATGAGCCCTGGGCCGATGGCATTGACGTTGATGTTGTACCTGGCCCATTCCAGGGCCAGGGTCCTGGTGAGCATGGCCACCGCCGCCTTGCTGGCGGCGTACGGCCCCCTGTGGGGGGCCACCTTGTCGGCATAGCCCGAGGTGATGTTGATGATCTTCCCCTTCTTCCGCTGCATCATGTGGGCTCCCACGGCTCTGGTGACCAGGAAGAGGGCCGTCAGATTGACGTCGATCACCCGTCGCCATTCGTCTTCACCTATGGGGGTGGTCAGGTCCGTGGCTGCATCGGCGCCGATCACCCTCTGGCCGGGGTCGGGCAGCACTGGCTTGATCAGCACGATGCCGGCGTTGTTCACCAGGATGTCGATCTGGCCCAGTTCCTGGACGGTCCTTTCCACCGTCCGTTCCAGGTCCCCGGACCTGGTCACGTCGGCGGGCAGGGCCAGGCTCTTCCGGCCCAGCAGGTGGATCTGATGGGCGGTCTCCTCGATCTCCCTGGTGCTCCGGGCCACGGCGGCCACGTCCGCACCGGCCTCGGCTAGGGTCAGAGCTATGGTCCTGCCGATGCCCCGACCGGCGCCGGTGACTATTGCCGATTTGCCCTCCAGGCTGAACTCCTTAAGCACCATCCTTCGCTCCTGTCTTCGGTGACCCGCAGCATCTCCGAAAGGCCGTCCTCAGGACGAAGTAGGGGATGAGCAGAACATAGGACAACACGCCCCAGGACAGCAGTATCCTGACCCCTCGGAGCAGCTCCCCCGACGTCAGGATCATGTCCATGCGCATGACACCCAGGGCCTTGCCGTCCACGATCAGGCTGTTGTCCTTCCGCTTGACGGCATAGAACTCCGCGATCACCTCGCCGTCCTCGCCGAGCACCCTGACGCCGGGCTTCATTGGCACTACTTGCCCACCACCTTCTTGAAGTCGATGTCCATGTCCTCCATGATTACCTGGGCCACCGCCCGGCCTCCGCCGGACACCCCGCCGCCGGGATGGGTGCTGGCCCCGCACATGTACAGCTTCTTCACCGGCGTCCGGTACTGGCCCCAGCCGGGCAGGGGCCGGTTGGTCAGGAACTGAGACAGATAGACGCCGATGTGCATCACGTCCCCCTCTATCATGGCGGGGTTGTACCGTTCCAGGTCCAGCGGGCTCATCACGTGCCGTCCCAGGATGTTGTCGGCGCCCATGTTCGTGGTCCGCTGTCTCACCGTCTCCAGAATGCCGTCGGCGATCTCGTCCTTGATGGCGTCCCACCGGGAGGCGCCGCCCGGCTTCAGGTTGTACGGCTCGTAGTGGTAGAGGTACAGCGTGTGCCTGCCGGCGGGAGCGCGGGTGGGGTCGCAATGGGTGGCCACGATCAGCAGGGGCATGGCCGTGTTCGGAACGCCGTACTTGTACTGGTCGAAGAGGCGGAGGAAGTCATCCATATTCGGTGGCGTCAGCTCCACCATGACCGCACGGTCGACGTCCCCGCCCACCTTGTATCTCGGCGCCTCTTTCAGGGCAATGGACTGGTTGATGGCGGAGAAGGGGCTGTGCCTGATCCGCCTCACCTTGTCCTGGAAACCCTCGGGAAGGTCCGTGGCCTTCATGAAATCCAGGAAGAGCTGCTTCACGTTGACGTTGCTGATCACGGCCTTCCTGGCGGCGATCTCCTCGCCGCTCTCCGTGACCACGCCCTTGACCTCTCCGCCTGACACGCTGACAGCCTTCACCGGGGTGGACACCCTGATGGTGCCTCCGCTGTCCCTGATGCAGGCGGCCAGCTTCTCGGTCAGCGCCCCTGATCCCCCCTCGGGCCAGGCGATGCCCCAGGCATGGAAGTGAGGCAGGCCGAACATGTAGTATCCGGTGCCCAGCTCCTGCGGGGCGAACATCACCTCGGAGGCCCATCTGTTCAGGGCGATGCGCATCTGCTCGCTCTCGAACCACTCCTTAGCCAGGTCGGTGGTGCTGGAGAGGATCACCCTGAGGTACTCCCGGCCCATGTCGCTCTGATCCATGAGGGATATCAGTCGTCCGAAGGGCGCCGCCGGCGAGAAGGTGGCCACCCCCCCCGCCTTGAGGAGTTGCCCCGCGCCGCCGACGAACTTGCGGTACATGTCGGCATCCTTGCGGGAGAACTGGGCTATGGACTGGCAGGTCTTGTCCAGGTCCCGGTAGAAGATCAGTGCGCTGTCATCCGGGAAGACGATGGCCAGCTGCGGGTCGGGGGCGATGTACTTCAGTCCGTACTTCGAGCGCAGTCCCAGTTCGTCCCGGTGGATCATGGGATTGGCCTGCATGGTCATGTGCACCGTGGCGCCGGGGTCATGGATGAATCCAGGCAGCGTCAGCTGCCGGCTGGCAGCGGCCCCGCCGACGATATCAGACGCTTCCAGCACGCAGACGCTCTGCCCCGCCCTGGCCAGGTAGGCGGCCACGATCAGCCCATTGTGTCCTGCGCCGACTACGATGACGTCATATGTCACGGTCTTCCCCTCCCTTCACGTGCTCAGGCCACGGGTCTAGGGTTTCCCGGCAGGATCAGTGAACTCGTAGTACGAGTAGCAGCCATCGGCGCCGGTCACCAGGAACTTGTCGCCGGTCAGCCTGATCCGCGGATTGGCTGCCTTGGCCGCGCCTTCCTCGATGGCCCTGGCCACCACGGGGCAGGTCTGCCAGCACTCCCTGCCGATGACGTCGGCCACATTGCACTGCCGTACCTTGTAGAGATACCTGTTCTCGCTCAGCTTCTCGATCACGGGCCGCTGCTCCATGGTGAACAGGAGTTCGTCCCCCGCCTCCAGGACCTTGTGAAGCGTATCCTCCAGGCTGGCCTCGCCCGGGACCAGTCCCGCCTTCCGTACCGGGACCTGCCAGAACTCCCAGTCCCTCAGTCCCTCGTAGATGGTCCGCAGCCCCTCCTCGCCGTACCTGTCGCCGATGACCTTCACCATTCTGGCGATTATCCGCCAGAGGAGCCGCTGTGAAGCGTTGGCTCTGGCCGCCGGGTCAGGGGTCTTGGCATCTCCGACCTTCTTCGTCATCTCCAGCCCCCCATTCTCCGGAAGAGATCAGCCTGCCGCCGGCTTGGCCTTCCAGAAGTAGCCCAGGATACCATGTGCCTCGTCCGTGTAGCGCCTGCGGAAGGTCATCTCCACGCCCATGTCGATCTTGAGCGACTCGGCTTCCGCATCAGTGATGTCCAGCAGGTACCTGCCACCCCCCTCGAAGTCGATCACTCCGTACATCTCCGGGGGGCTGACGCTGAAGGCCAGGCTGTCGCTGGTGTAGCTGAAGAGCCGGGCCATCTTGTCGGCGAAGCGGTACTCCTCCATCTGGTCCACCGCTCCGCAGTCCGGATTGACGCAAATCCGCTGGTCGGGGTACTGCGGCGTGCCGCAGCGTTTGCACTTCGATCCGTAGAGGGCCAGGATGACCTTGCGGTCCCTCCACATCAGCGTCACCTGGGTGGGGCCCGTTTCGCCCCTCAGGCCCTTCTCCGTGGGCAGCACGTTGCGAATGGCCAGATACCTCTCGTAGCTGGGCAGATCCTTCTTCATGGCCAGATGCTTCTTCATGCCCCGCCTCTGGCCGGCCCCGGCGATGTGATCCGTCACCTCGAAGAACACGGCGTCGCTGCCGTTGCCGTAGCTGGCAACCAGTATCTTGTCTCCCGGCTTGGCGTCCTCCAGGGCGGCCACGAGCATCATCAGGGGATGGGCCACGCCGGAATCACCCACCGTGGTCAGTTGCTCCTGCTGGACCTGCTCCGGCTTGAAGCCCAGGCTCTTGCCGATGGCGGCGTGTTCTCGGACGTAGAGGCAGGGATAGACCACCTTGGCGAAGTCCTTGGCGCTCAGCCCGTACTTCTTCAGCAGGCCGGCCATGGCCTGGGCGATGAACTTGGTGTAGCCCTCATCCCGGATCCATCTGTCCTCGGAGCCGTGGGCGAACCTCTCGTCCTCCGCCCTCCAACGGTCCATGAAGTCACGGGTGACGGAGTAGGAGCCCCCCAGGCTGGCGATCACGTGGCTGTCGCCGAGCACGAAGGCGGCCGCGCCGTCGCCGTAGTTGCCCTCCTCGAAGCTGCCCGGCTTGGCCACCCGGCAGTCGGCGGCGCAGACAATGACGCTCCTGGCCGATCCCGCCTTGACCGCATCGCAGCCGGCGATGAGGGCCGCGGTCCCCGCCTTGGGCGAGTCCGTGAAGTCGGCCGTCCTGATGTCCGGGTTGAGGTCCAGGGCGGCGGCGACGATGCCGGCGTCCTGCCGGTCCTTGTAGGGTGCGCTGACCGTGGCCAGGTAGAGGGCCTCCAGCGTCTCCCTCTTCAGGCCCGTGAGGCAGTCAATGCCCGCGGCGACGGCCATGGTGACGGCGTCTTCATCGTGGTTGGCCACGGCCTTCTCGCCGGGCCCTCCCCCGCCGCTGAACCAGCTCATGGCCGCCGAGATCGTCTTCCGGGCCAGACGGTACCGGGGCACATAGGCCCCATACGACACGATTCCTACCATCGATCTTGCCTCCCATCAAATTCGGTCATCAGTCTGCAGCTCGCGTGCCTGGGGTGACCGGGGACTCCCCTCTAGATCACCCCTTCGTCCTTCAGCTTGGCTATGTCGTCCCACCCATACCCCAGCTCCAGGAGGACCTCCTCCGTGTGCTCCCCCAGCTCCGGAGCCTTGGTCCGGGGACTAGTCTCCATCCTGCTCAGGCTGAAGGGCATACCGGGGACCTTGACATCGCCGAGCACAGGATGGTGGAAGTCCGTCACGTAGTCGTTGGCCAGGACCTGGGGGTCCTGCGCCGCTTCCGAGACGGTATTGACGATGTCCCAGGCGAACTGGGCCTTCTCCTTGAACAGGTCCACCCACTCCTGACGGGGCTTCCGGGCGAAGACCGAGTCCAGGAGTTGGATGAACTCCTTGTTGTTCGTCCTCCTCATGTCCGGCGTGGCGAAGAGGGTCTGCACCTCGCTCTCCGGCAGGCCGAGGGTTTCCCTGACGTTGTCCCAGAATCTATCATATTGCATATCGGAGAGTTCTATCCACCTGCCATCGGCACACTGGTAGCTGTTGGTGAAGGCATTCCCCGACCGGGTTCTGGAATGCCGGGGCTGCTGACGTCCCCGCCACAGCGAGGTCTGGATGTTCAGCGCCTGCAGGTGGATGGCCGAACCGAGCATGGAGACACTGATCTCCTGGCCGATGCCCGTCCGCTCTTTGGCCAGGAGTCCGGCCAGTATGGCATAGGCCGTCATTGTGGCCGCCAACTGGTCGATCACAGCGCCCACAATCTCGTAGGGCTCGGAGCTGTCCCTGTCTCCGCAGGCCATCATCAGTCCGGAGCGAGCCTGCACCAGGACGTCGAAGGCCCTCTTCTCCGCGTCCTCCCCCTTCGATCCGTATCCCGAGGCCACTACGTAGATGATCTCGGGGTTGTGTTGGCAGAGCGTCTGGTAGTCCAGCCCCAGCCTCTTCCTCAGACCTTCGCGGTAGTTGGTGTAGAAGACATCGGATCTCTTCACCAGGGCGTAGAAGACCTCCAGCCCCCGGGGCTTGCCGATGTCCAGGGCTACCCCCCTCTTGTTGCGGTTGAACGTCTCAAAGACCAGATTCAGTCCGTGGGGCAGCATCATCTGGCGGTCCCACAGCCTCTGTGATCCCCGGGCGGGGTCGCCCACGCCGGGCTGCTCGATCTTGACCACCTCCGCCCCGAGGTCGCCCAGCATATAGCCGGCCCCCGGCCCGTTGATGAACGATGCCCACTCCAGGAGTCTTATTCCCTCAAGCGGTCTGCTCATCCAGAATTCCCCGGCTCGGATCCTGACCCGGTCTCCCCCCTACTTCTTCTTGCCGTAGTACTTCGGGGGGTGCTTGGTGTACCGGTCCTGCATTCCATGAAGCGCGTCCTTCAGTCCCTGGTTGCGGCGCTCCTTGAAGAAGCTGTACTCGTCCGGCTCCCAGCGCAGATTGGTGAACAGGGTGTGGGAGAAGTAGGCCGCGCTGATGCTGGCGGTGTGCATCCCCATGATGTTCAGCCACAGCTCCATGGTGGCTTTGCCTATACCGATGCCGTCCCTGGGCAGCTTGGCCAGGTCCTCCGCCAGCTCCGTCACCTCCCGGTTCAGCAGCTTGGCGGGGACGGACTTGGTGACCAGGTTCATCTCCGCCGCTTCCTTGCCGGAGAACCTCCTGCCGGTGTAGATCAGGTCCCTGGCCCTCTTGAATCCCACGGTCAGAATCAGCGAGGGGACGAAGGGATTGGCGCTGCCCACGGTGCCGATCCTCTCCTCGATGAAGCCCAGCTCAGCATCGTCTGTGACTATGGCGAAGTCACAGAAATGGAGGATCATGGTCCCCGCGCCCAGACAGTAGCCGTGCCCCTGACCGATGGTGATCTTGGGGCAGTATAGAATCCGGCACCAGTCCTGCATGAACTTCTTGTCGTACTTCAGCCTGACCCGCTCACTGGGGCGGCGCTCGCCGGTCTTGCCCGTCCCGAAGCCATAGACGAAACCCGCCTGAGACAGGTCCTCTCCGGCGCAGAAGTGCTTGCCGGCGCCCTTGATCACGATCACCTTGACCTCGTCGTCGTCCTCGGCTTCGGTCATGGCACTGAGCATGTCGGTGAACACGCCCTCTTTGGTGCCCATCATGTTGAGGACATTCAGTTTCTCCGGGCGGTTCAGCGTGATTGTGGCGATCCCACCCTTCTTCTCGTACAGGGCGTACTTGTATTCCATGCTGGTCCTCCTTGTCTCAGACTGGCGGTCCGCCCGCCGGGGGCTCAAGCGTCCCGCCGTGCTCGTTGTGAGTATACGATACTCGAACTCTCAACAGCGATCATACTACTCCGCACTTGGGCCAGTCAAATCAGAGACACGCCCGGCCGGACGGGCGCCCGTTGCCGCTGAGGCCGTGTCCCTCGCAGTCTATCCGTACGGTGCGGAGAGTCCGCTCTTCAGCTCCTCGATGGCCTTGCGGCGCAGTTTCTCCAGTGCCGCCAGCGTCGTCTCCCCTTCCTCCGGCGTCAGTTCCGACAGGATGCCGGCGATGCCCCGGACCTCTCTCTGGCGGGTGAAGGCCTCCTCACCCTTCCTGGTCAGGGTGATCCTGGAGACGTTCTTCCTCTTGGGGTCCCTGCTCCTCTTCACCAGTCCCTGCTTCTCCATGCGGCCCAGCAGGTCCAGCACCGTGTGGGGCCGCCGGAACAGCAGCCGGGACAGATCGGCGGGGGTGGGGGGCGATTCGGAGGTCTTCACCCAGTACAGCACGGCAGCCTGGATCATGGTGAGGTCAAGAGTCCGCAGTTCCTGCTCAGCCACCCTGATCATGGCCCAGTAGGCCTGATTGAATGTGGACCAGAATCTACCGTAGCCCAGTCTCGCCCCGCTCGATTCCATACCCTCTCCTTCACCCCAGTGTGTGGCAGTCGCCTCTGTGTACCACGCGCCATCCTGCGGGCGGCCTGCCGGTCATGACTTGCCCGGCTTGCGCTTGCCCAGCCTGAGATAGGCTGAATCAGGGATGTCCCCGGCATCCTTGTACAGGCAATAGGCGCACGATCGCCGGCCCACCTTTTCGTCCGGCAGGATGACGAACACCGGCTTCCCCAGTTGCTCCAGGCAGAGGATCTCCATCACCGGCGCATGGGTGCAGTAGACGGGGAAACCGGCCAGGCCCCAGGTCATGACGTGGGGCTTCTCTATCATGGTGAGGTTGCGCGGGGGATCGTACCCTCCCGCCTCAAGCAGACGCTGGCCACTGCCGCAGGGGTTCATTCTGATGCAGACCTTCTCGTCGTCCTCCTCCACTTCCAGGGCTACCTGGTGGCCCCTGAGTATGGTGGCCAGCATCTCCACGCGGCGCCGGAAGTCGGCCTT
>Ga0194112_10001705_pt1 | contig 31970 bp, 37 predicted proteins | sample TA2MahC400mmetaG_FD_146191 | JGI IMG/M metagenome (GOLD analysis project Ga0194112, IMG submission 146191) | Freshwater microbial communities from Lake Tanganyika, Tanzania - TA2015016 Mahale Deep Cast 400m | ecosystem: Environmental > Aquatic > Freshwater > Lake | place: Tanzania: Lake... | reverse complement strand
ACCTAAATGCAAATAGTGCTTATGCAATAATAGAAACTCCATCCGCCGAAGATCTAGAATTAAGCGGATACCTATTACCTAACAGCACTATATCGCGCCTAGACACTCTATCCGCAGCAGCAGCAGCAGATCGTATTCGGCCAGCAGGAACAATAAGTGGAGATGCTTTAAGTCGAATATTAACCGAAGCATACAAAAGCTACGGAATCCCGCCTGACATTATGCCTGAGCAGGAGCCTACTATAATTATCAATGACTCAAGTCCATATCAGGCTCCTGGCGGCGGGCATGAACCTTTTCCAAGAGGACCGAGAGGCGGCCCGATCATTGGTCCAACTGAACCGACTCCAATTGGCGGAAATCCTGATGATTCTCTAATTGATATGTTTAACAGTAGTGAAGCTAATATTTTTTCAGTAGACCAATGAAAAAGTTAATCCTTTCTATATGTCTAACAATGCCATTATCAGCACAGGGATTCGAGTGCCCTTACTATGAGGAATACTATAACTATGCCAAGGCGATGGAGGAAATGTCGCCAAACACACTTTGCGACGGACTATCGAAAGCATTATCATCTGAAAATTTAATATGCGACGGCGGAAAGGTTAGCAGCACCGAATTTGAACTATCTGTATACAGAACTTTCGGCGCAGTCCCTGAGTTTGACGTAACTGTTTTCGCTCCATCAGCTCTGTTATCTAAGAAGGTCTCGGGGTCAGGTTATGAAAGCCACAAAATAAAGTTTATTGGATTTATTGATTTTAATTGCACACCTCGGGTTCTTACATACCTATATGAACCAAGGTTTAATTTATCACCTTTGTCAGCATCAAAAAACCCCGGAAATCCGAACTGGATATTCTACTCTGATGAGCAAAGACTTGATATTCTGGAAAAGTTCCTAAGACGCTCCTTTATGAACATTATAATAAATATGGATGTACAGGAATGAGTGCTCGCGGCGTAAGATATTGTTTTGGCACAATCATACTAATGGCCCATTTCGGAGCGATTTTGTTATATGGATCAATTGGCTTTGTTCGCTTGCCAGATATAGACGACGTAGCCGCATTAATTCTCACAATCACCCCCCTTACAGCATTATATTTTATGGCCTTTATGAGATATGTCGTTCTTGATGCGCCCGCAGCGGATACATCCCCTGGACCTTCAAAAGCATCTTTTTTAGTACAACTCAGCGTTATCATAATATTCTGCATATTTTTGCTTCCAATCGGCGGCTACGTTTTTTGGTCAGGAAAAATAGATAACCAGAATATTTCTGTACTTACTGGCCTTATAGAAACCTTGTTTGGCGCATACTTAGCGGTGATATTTTATACGTTATTTCCAGAAAAGAAAGATACAGGCACCCCTTAAAAGCTTAGAGTTATGAGGGAATGAAATGAAAATTTCTAATGATGGCTTGATGATTGTAAAGCACTTTGAGGGCCTCCGCCTCAAGGCGTATGTAGACCCAGTCGGCGTGTGGACGATTGGTTACGGACATACCGGGGTTGCTGCATACTCCGGCCATGTTATTACTGAACAAGACGCAGAAGTTTTACTTCGAGAGGACATGCATGAATCCGAAAATTCCGTTAGTAATCAGATCGATGTCGATCTTAAGCAGCATCACTTTGACGCTTTAGTATCCTTTACATTCAATGTGGGAAGGGGCGCTCTTGTAACTTCGACCCTCCGAAAAAAACTAAATAACGGCGACTTTGACGGTGCTGCAGAAGAATTTCTAAGATGGAATAAAGGAACAGTTAAAGGGCAAAAGGTCGTTCTCCCCGGCCTGACGCGCAGGCGGCATTCCGAACGTCTTATGTTCCAAACAGGAAGAGTTTCCTTTTTTGATGGTCGGAACATCATAGATCCCGACGAGCATGTAGAAGAAGCTTCATCAGTGACAGCTATACCCAGAAATGGGCTTGAAGGCAGTGCCGAGTTCCTCGCTACTAGCGGCTTGCACACTGCGCGTTCTGACCACGTCATTCTCCGAGAGCTCGCAGTTAAAGATAAGATTGTTTTTCCAATTGAGCGCCTAATCGAATTACGAGATGATCGGTATCCAACTAGTCGTCCGAGGCATTGGGCGGTACTAAATTTTGACCTTCACTCTGGACAACCTAGATTATTTATACTCGATGTCATAGACGAGAAAGTAATGTCGTATCTATGTAGCCATGGCATAGGGTCTGAAGGTCCAACAGACGACGGTTACGCGAACATTTTTAGTAATATCCCGGGCTCTAATGCTAGTTCACTTGGTATCTACCGGTGTGCTGAGACGTATCATAGCGCTAAGAACGGGTACTCACTAAAACTAGACGGCCTCGAAGAATCTAACAGTAATGCTCGCTCTCGTCATATAGTGATGCATGGTGCAAATTACGTTTCAAAAGAGTTTGTGAAACAATATGGACGTGTAGGAAGAAGCGAGGGGTGCCCCGCAGTGGATCACACCTATGCTAAGAAAATAATAGACCAGCTCAAGCTGGGATCGTTACTGATCCATTGGAAAGCCCCCTGATACAAAAACTTTAGCACTTTTGGGGCAAACTGTCAGGGCGTGAATGGCAATTTATGAAAACTATAAGGACCAAATTTTTATGGTGTCGGCTTCAGACGCGCGCGTCAGATCCGCAAGCGACATTTGGTCTTTTTTAGTCTATACTGCTACGGACGATATACCTCTTGGGTCAAAGGTTGGAGACTATATACTCATTCCCAAAAAAACCAATGTTGTGGTTCGAAACGTTAGAATAGTCCCTGCAGGTGCTAAGCATCGTTTTTTTGCTGAAGTGGAGAATGCAGAGGACGGTAGGCGCTTCGGCTGGACCTCAACTAATAATTTTTCGGGCAAATTTAGAAACGTAACTTTAAGTAAAACCGATCCCGTTCCAGGAGCGGGTCGTTACGCAGAAACTGCAGCTTGGAGAAATGGTATTTATATTGATCAAGTCACTTTAATAAACATCGTGGATTATCACTTAGAACTGGAAAAAATAACATTAAATATGGCCGGCCCATATTTCGCTATGGTGGGTGCTGCGGCGGCTGACGGCGTGAAAATTTTTATTAATAGCGGCTTTAGAACCTACGCGGCACAGAAATACCTTTACGACAATTGGAAAAAGGGCGTGTCAGGCTTTAATCTGGCCGCTAAACCCGGATATTCAAATCACCAAGATGGTACGGCGCTAGACATTCCTGTAAGCGGCGGTCCAGGTCTTCCAGTATATGATTGGTTGGCAAGTCACGCGACATCGTTTGGGTTCGTTCGAACAGTGAAAAGTGAATATTGGCATTGGGAGTATCGACCTATAGATGCTGCAAAAGCTAAAGCTAGAAAAAAGCATACACTTTGGGACTAACAAAGACCTACGTAGCCTGCGTGACTCGAAGCTATTACAGTATTGTTGCGCGGGTCACCGGTCGCGATCAGACTGATTTCGGTCCTTCCTATGCCTATCCGGCTCATGAATCTTCGCGGGATTATCTTTTCGACGGCTCAACCAATTAAACTTGGACGCTTTTCTTTCCTCCTGCTCATCAGAGCCTCTCGCTGCCACCCCACGCTCCGCTGCCTGCCGGTCCAGCCACTCAAACCTTGGACCCTGCTGCACCTTCACCTCACGCCCCGGCTCTTGAGAAACCTCCCTGCCCCGCTCCGGCGCTTTCTCCCGCCCAACCTGCCGCCAGGCCTCCCGGATCTTCCCCCACTCCCCGGCCTGCCGCGCCACCAGCGCCCCGCGCCCCTCCTTGAACCGCTCCAGCGCCTGCGACATTTCAAAAACTCGTCCGGCCTTCAGCGGCTCCAGCTTGCCGCCCAGGTCCCGGTTCAACCGCGCTGACAACGCGGCCCGGTCCCGCTGACTGGCCGTCGCAAAGGCGCTCTCCCGCCGCTCCCTTGACAGGAAATTCACCGCCACCAGCTTGGCAAAGCTGCCGCCCTCAACCCGGTGTTGCTCCCGCGCCGCCGTGATCGACAGCGACAACCGCCCGACCAGCCCGCGCTCCATCCGCTGCCGCGCCCGCGCCCCGGCCCGCTCGCTGCGGAACTGCGCCGCCCAATCCGGCTTGGTGTCGCGCTTATGCGCTGCCACCACGTCGCGGGTCCGCCCCTTGTGCGCCGACGCGATCTCCGCCTTCTGCGCCGCATAGCCGCCACGCAGCGCCACCCATTCCTGCCGATGCCGCTCCTTCGTCGCCGCGCTGATCTCCCGCAGGATTGCGGCTTGGCTCAGGAGCCGCTCAGAGGCCCCCTGAGCCGCCTGACGCGCCTCGGAGAGGGATGATACCCCGGAAGCCGCCTCCTGCCGCTCCTGGGTCGCCTGAGCGCGCCCTGCGGCCTTCTCCGCTACATGCGCCCGCCGCACCTCCGGATCCGGGTACTGGCGCTGCTTCTCGGCCACCCGCGCGTACTTCGCCGCCCGTTCCGGGCTGACCACCTGCCCGCGCTGCTGCTCGTAGTCATGCGCCCACCGGTCCAGCGCCCGGACACGTGCCGGATTGATCGTCGCCATCCGCCCGTCCTCCGGGCTGACCCGGTTCACGATCACATGCACATGCGGATGCGCGGTGTCCCGATGCGCCACGATCACCGCCTGGTGCTTTTCCAGCCCCAGGACCCGCAAACTGTCATCCGCCGCGCGTGACATCTCCGCCCGGTCCAGCTTGCCGGCCTCGTTGGGATGCCAGGCCAGCGAGTAAGCCAGCACCGGCTTCTGCGCCTTGCGCCCGGTGGCCTTGATCCCCGCCTCGGCCTTCAGCTGGTCGGCCCGCTCCGCGGTGGCGATCATCACCCGCGTCGCCACCTCCGGCCGGTCGCTGGCGATGTTGCGCGTCTCGGTCCACGCCACCCGCTCGGCTGACACCGGATGCCGATCCGCCTCCGCTCCCGGCGCGCGCTTGTCATGGGTGTAATACGCCATCGCCCCTTTGAAGCTCCGGCCCTGCGCGGCGATCTGGAAGTTCATCCCTCCCACTCCGCCAGCCGCTCCACCGCCGCCCGCACCTCGGCCAGAACCTCCGCGAGATCCAGCGGCACGCCCTGCCCCCGGTTCACCGTCCGGGCGATCTGGTTGAGGTTCACCCCCACCCGATTGAGCGACACCAGCGCCGCCGACAGGTCGGGCGCGGACCGCACCCGGACGCGCTGCCCGAGCGCCGCCGCCCGGCAGTACTCCGACACCGACACCCCCGCCCGCTCGGCCTCCGCCTGGACGCGCTCCAGCTCCTCGGCCGTCAGCCGGAAGGCCACCCGGTCGCCGCGGTTCTCGCGCTCGGCCCGGGCCGGTCGCCCCGGCCTGGAACCGCCCGGGCGGGTGCTCGGCGTGGCTGTGGCTCCGTCCGTCATCGAGGCTCCTGGTCGCCGCTGAAGGCAGGTCTGGCAGCATGCCAGATCCGCAGCATGCGGACATCCTGCGCAGCAGGCAAGCGTTTTTGTGCAACAAAAACTATGCTTGCTACTCTCTCAAGTTGAACCGTAGTAAACGCCCACAAGTCATTTCAGCAAGAGGATTGCCATGTCAAAGGGAAGTTCAGAGGGAGGCGGGGGCGCCGTTATCGGAGGGTTCCTCGGCATCATCCTGGTGGGGTTCTTCTTCCTGCCGGTGGTGAATGGCTACTCCGCCTGGAACATGCTCCGCGCCGCCCAGTCTGGTCTCCAGCTCGTCGCCCGGCTGGTGCTCATCGGGGCGCTCTGGCTGACCGGCATGTGGGTCTTTGATCAAGGCTACCAGACCTACCAGGCCACCGGCATGACCGGCGAAGGCTATGGCACGCTCATCTTCCTGATGCTCAAGATCGGGGCCGCCATCTTTGTGGCCCAGTGGGTTCTGTTCTTCGGGACCGGCGGACGCTGGCGCGACATCGCCCCCTACATGTCCCGCGTGCCGGGGCTGAAGAAACAGCACCTGCGCGGCATGTCCCTGCAGGATCTGACCCGGCACCGCAAGCCGAAGTGGCTGGCCGACAGCAGCGTCAAGAAGCCTGTCGCTCTGGGCTGGGTCCCCTACCCGTCCGAGAACGCCGAGACGCTGCACACCCAGATCGAAGGCGGCACCGGCTCCGGCAAGTCGCAGGCGATCAAGTGCCTTGCCGCTGAGTTCCTGGAGCGTGGCGACAGCCTTATTGCCGTGGATACCGGCCATGATCTCCTGGAGACCATCGGCGGCGTGTGCGGTCACGTGCACCGCTTCGATGTGATGGACAACGGCTTCCTGCCCAAGTGGTCGCCCTTTCACGAGATCGAGCGCCGCAGCGACTGGCACCAGCTCGCCCAAGGCCTGATCGGTGATGGCAAGGGCGACAGCGCCGAATGGCGCAGCATGGCCAAGTCGCTCTTTGCCGCCGTCGGCATGGGCTATGCCCAGGCCTGCGAGGAGGAAGACCGCATCTTCAGCAACCGGGAATTCTTCGACCTGCTGATCAGCGCCCCGCCTGAGGTCCTGGAGCCCTTCGTGAGGGGCACCGCAGCCGCCTCGCTGACCTACAACGAGAAGGGCCTGAACTCCATCCGCATGAGCCTTCTCGATCCTCTGCGCTTCTTCGAATACCTCCCTGAGCACGCCCAGACCATCGACCCCTTCTCCATCCGCAAATGGGTCCGCGAGACCATGACCGGGCCGAACCAGCGGGCGCTCTTCATCACCTACCGCAAGCGCGACCTGGCCACCGTCCGCAACCTCATCTCCATGGTGGTCGAGCTGGCCATCGCCACCGCCATCGCCACCGGCAAATCCCAGTACCCGGTCTGGCTGCTCATCGACGAGCTGGCGGGTCTGGGCGAGATCCCGGCCCTGCTCACCGGCGCCGCCGAACTGCGCAAGACCAATGTCCGCCTGGTCTGTGGCATGCAGGACCTCAACCAGATCGAGGATCTCTACGGCCACAACCGCGCCGCCTCCATCTGCAACAACCTCACCAACAAGCTCTTCCTCAGGGCCTCTGACGGCAAGGCTGCCGAGCGCATGTCCCTGGCCCTGGGCGAACAGCGCATGCTGGTGGAAGGGGAGAACGAGAGTGAAAGCGGCAGCGTCTTCTCAGGAAAGACGAAGACCAAGGGCATCAGCAAGTCCGAGCGGGACGAGCGCGTGGTCATGCCCTCGGAGATCCTCAGCCTGCCCGACCTTGTGGGCTACGTGAAAATGGCCGGTGACAGTACCGTCACAAAGACCCCTGTGCCGATCTTCGCAGGCTTTTATGACAAGCCGGAGGCGGTGCCGGCATCGGCGCCGGGGGGAGCGTTGGTCAGAATGCCGCAGTAGAAGAAAATATATAGATCACGCCAGATCCAGAAATCTCTAATTTGGTATATCTTACAGAGCTTTCCATACGCCTGTCTCCCGCGAATGGAAAGTTCAAGACCGCTTCCCTTGGTGTCATTACCGTCGGCTCACTGATGTTATTGGCCTTGGTTTTCGATAGACCTGCAAAACGCCTGTTGTGCAGGAAAGGAATGCGCCTCATCCACGTCATGCATCGTTACGTGATTGTGCTATTATATATTTACGTATTCACGTAAAGGGTACGCCTGGCTGTGCCTTAGTACGAGTTATCCACATGGCAGACTGCCGATCTGCCTTTCTTCTTCTTCTTACATCTTCCTTCTTCATAGACTTATTTTCTGATTATTTTCAAAATCTTAGATCTTTAACTATTAGGTTTGGGGCAATGTTCGATTAGGTTTGGGGCGGTTTTCGATTAGGTTTGGGGCGGTTTTCGATTAGGTTTGGGGCGGTTTCTGACCTTTTTTGACTTCTTTGAAGGGCCTTGTGCGAGTGGACATCTTACTATTAGCTGCCGTAACGTATTCAGCTAAGGTATCCTGCCGTGTCCGAGGAAAACCGCCCCAAACCTAATAGTAAGCGGACGCTTGAGGTCATTCCCAACCTCGGCGAGATGGTAAAGCCGTCTGAGCTGATCGAGGTGAAGGGCGCGGCGAAGCTGTCTCTGGCGGATCGACGGCTTTACAATGTCCTCCTACACAATGCTTTCGGACCCGATCTGGGAACAGAGAACCGGCGCTTCGAGATCCCCCTTGCCGAATTACGGGACACCCACGACAGCAATGATAGGCTTGTTCAGTCCATCGAGGCTTTAATGACTACTGTTGTCACCATGCGCCGCGCTGATGGATCGACAGACCGGGTGCAGTTGCTAGGTTGGAACAACCTAGCAGACTCAAAGCGCAAGCATGGCTTCCTGAAGTACTCGATCCCCCCTGAACTGGCAGTCCTGTTGCGGGATAGCATGGTTTTTGCCAAGCTTGAGATGGAAGTCTTACGGGCCTTCACATCCAAATATGCCTTGGCTCTTTACGAAGCCGTCGCCCGCCGTGTACGCCTCCAGCATATTTATAGCGAGAAATTTGACCTGGACGATTTCCGAGAACTCCTCGGCGTGGAGCACGACAAGCTGACCACTTTCGGGAACCTCAACCAATATGCAATCAAGCCGGCTCTACTGGAGGTAAATGCCCTATCTGACTTCCTTGTGAGCGTGGAGCCGATGAAGCAGGGGCGTCGGGTAGTGGGGGTCGTGGTCGGATGGGGTATCAAGGACATTGAGGGACGAAAGGCAGCCTATGCCGAATTGCAGCGGTCGCGGGTTGGTCGGAGACCGCGCCTCAATGGAGAAGTCGAAGCGTTTGGCGAGGAGTCCTTGCTTGCGTGAATGCATATTTACGTAAGTACATATGTATGCTCTTACATAACCACTTGGTTCCGCAAATACACATATGCTATCTTTAGAAGAAAATCGGGACAGGCGGACAATGAAGACAATCTTGGTGGCAGCTCAGAAAGGCGGCGCAGGAAAGACAACCCTCTCTCGCAATCTTGCTGTAGCAGCGGCAGCTGATAGGCAGACCGTGCTTTGCGTTGACCTCGATCCCCAAGGATCCTTGCGTAGCTGGTGGCAAGCACGCGAGGATGAAAACCCTAGCATGCTCGAAGCTGATCCAAAGCCAGAAGCTCTGCAGCAGACCCTCAAGGCAGCTGCGAAGATGTTTGAATTGGCGATCATCGACACGCCGCCGGCGGCTCCTGAGTGGCTCTCTGATGCTATTAGTGCCGCTGACTTGGTGTTGATCCCGGTTCGCCCGTCACCCGATGATTTGCGGGCCGTGGGTGCCACGATCTCGGCCGTCACGGCTGCCAATGTGCCATTCGCCTTTGTGCTGTCTCAGACACCGCGTGCAAGGATCACCGAGGAAGCTGTTCGTGTCTTGGCTCAGCATGGCCGGGTCGCACCAGTCAACATTGCGCAGCGGGTCGTCTATGCCGAGACAGGTGCATCCGGGGCAGGGGTCATTGAAACCGCAGACGTGAAGGCTGCCGAAGAGATTCAGGGTATCTGGAATTACGTAAAGGGGATCCTGTGATGGCCAAGAAAGCCGTGTCCTTGGAAGGACTACTCGACACTAGTGTAAAGCCGACCGAGACAGGCATTCCGCAGCGCGGGGCAGGGGAGGTGCTGACCCCTTCAAAGCCTATCAAGCGTGAGGGTGAGAAGCGTCTGACCTTGGCATTGGATGGAGCGACTTACCGCCGCCTTCGTCTTCACGCTGTGGAGATAGACCAGACGCATCAGGACATCCTTGAACGTGCACTTGTGGAATACCTTAACCGCACAAATACATAATTACGCAAACGCAAATATACGTAATTGCTGCTGTTTATGGCTCTGTATCAAGTCCATTTGGCAGGAGCCGCAGTGTCTCAAACTGTCTTTGTAGGCGCAGCGAAGGACTGACCCTAGCGGCATTGCCTCTAATAGTTACATCGTATTATGCGAGCTTTTTGTTGTAGGCCTGCATGAAGCGCCACCGGCACGCACTGCAGATGAAGAACTCGAGATGGTGGGCGGATTGCTGACCTTCGCCGTGCTCTGGACGAACCACCTCTCGCATGTCGATTCAGTTTCCTGCTATTTAGGCAGCATGGCAAGAAAACCAGACATAGGCCTACGACAAGGGCGACGGCTGTGCCAGATGAGGCATGAGGACCGGCTGGCGTTCATCGCTGAAGGCCTGCCTATCCTTCTGGCCAGTGCGCAGGGGTTTCAGGATGCCGCTGCCCGCCTCCATGACCGTCCAAGGGAAGAGGATGTGATGGTCAGCTTCGCGGATGAAGAAGCCGCGAAGATCCTGATCCTGATGGACATTGTCCGCTGCCCTTCTTCCCAGGTGGACCAACACATTGGGAAGCTGATGCGCTGGTTTTACGATCACTTGGCGAGGCTCATCTACGCGAAGGCGGCGAGCTGGAAACCGATGAGTGTTAGCCAGCTTCAGCGCTATGTGGAAACCGAATGCGAAGAGCACACGCTGGAGGGCTTTGCCGGGGAGTGTATTTTGCCGGGTGGGCCGGTTCACGAGCGGGAAAGCGCATTGTATGCGGACATTCAATCATACGACGACGGCACACTCGCTTGGCATGAACCGCGAACCCGGCCGTCACTGTTCGGGCAAAAAGAATCCGACGCGCTACGCCTTGCTATCAGCATGCAGCGGCTGGGGATGCTCAGCCTCGATGGCCTGCGCATCGTCGCGTCCGTCTGGAACGGGACACGGTTTTCCGAAGAACAAACCCCGCACATGTCAGAAACACTGACGCAGACAACGCTGGAACGGGTGGAAGCGGCCGGACTGATCCCCGACAGCGTGGAGGATGAGGACGTGGTGACGCTGTATAAGCGTTGGCAGCTCCCCATGTATGAACTTCAGGTTACTCCCACGATCCAGACGATGGAAGAACTGCGCGAAACCCAGGTGCGGATGCTAAATAACGAAATAGGCGGCTGGTGAGGCAAGATGTTTAGAGTGCCGTTAGGTCATCAGTCGGTTCTATTCTCGTAGGCTTCCAACATATTCCGCGAAATAAAAATCGCTGCCATCAGAATCGTGATGGAATGCTCCAGCAATTCGCTGCTCCGCTCAGGGTCGAAGAAGCGCCCGTTGAACTTCCCCCCATGAAACAGGTTGTTCCGCACCCGCCTGACATAGAGAAAGATGAGGTCGTTTTCGTTCTCCGCCTGCGGAGTAACAACGCGCCATTGAAGCACTTTGTCCACATAGACCTGCTTTTTCGGAGGACGTCCCAGTATGTAAGCGATGGCTGCCACAACGTCCGCACCGGCTTCTCTTGACAGGGGGGGCAGTTCACGGGCAAATCGCGTCCAGTCGGGATGGGCGGCATCACCGTGGCCAGCTACGCAGTAGCCGGTTACCTTCAGACAGTATTCAAACTGGGCGAAGACACGAAAAAGCTCCGTCGCCAAATCAGCCACTCGCTGATCACATTTCACAATATACGTCATTGCTGCGAAGCCTCTCAAACATCTCATTAGCGTGACAGAGTACCATCATGCGACCTTCTCTTGGCGGGCTCGAATGTTGGCGATCCAGTTTGCCAGCGCGTTGATCTCGCTTTCGATCAAAGACGCCGAGGGCAAGGGGGGATTGATTTCACCGGGCTGGCTATGGAGGAGCGCCGAGCAACGGCCGAACGCATCACGCATCGTGACGCAGTCGATATCTGTGAGGATGGTAAGCTTGATCAGGCCAGTCGTATCGACTTTGCGCGACAAGCGACGGATTACAGGTCCGACTACCTCTTCCACCGCACGCTCCCAGCAAGTGCGAAGCTGGTTTTGGAAGGAGGTCACCTCCCGTAGCCATTTCGCCTGGTCGCCGCGCTCGTGATGAATCTTCACATTGGCGAGGTGAGCCTTCATGCCGTCGATCACCTTGTCGAGCGCCATGACGCTGGCTGGGGGGTCCTGATGACAAAAGCCGGAATTATCAGCGCCACGGCTGATTAGGCGATACGCGACCGGCGTTGCCTCGCGATCCTTGGTTGCACGGCAGGCTTCGTCGAGCAGCAGCAGAAAGGCCATGTCGTGCGTAAACACGATCACCTGGCGGGTGGCGCCCGCTTCGGCCAGGCGTGTGGCAACCCGATCGCGGTGCAGGTGGTCAAGAGAGGAAACCGGGTCGTCGAAAACAATGGCCGACTGCGCGTCGATGGTCGACAGCTCGGCGAGGAAGGCGGCGAGCGCTACGCAACGATGCTCGCCTTCACTCAGAACCTTGCCGACGGGTTCACTCGGTTTGTTGATGAGACGCACCTGGAAAAAGGGCACCCCCGCTGAGGTCTTAGCCTGTTGAAGCTCGATGGCGAGGCCGGCGACGCCGAGCTTGTCGACTTCGGTCGCGAAGCGGCCGCGCAGGCGGTTGGTCACAAGAGCCTGGGCGATCCGGGCGCTCTGCGTCGTGATCTTGTTTGTGGTCGTGTCCTTGCTGGCCCTTTCCAGGGCCTCGATGGCCTTGCGGCGCTCAATCTGGGCAAGAACGTCGGCTTGCACAACGCCGAGCCACTTCCGGTCGGCCAGGCCGTCGCGCTCGATGATAAGAGCGGCACGTTGGGGAGAGCCTGCCTCCGATTCCAGGCCTTCGATCCGCGTGGCGATCCCGTCCAGCACATCACGTAATCCCTCTGGTGTGGGGATCACGTCCGGCGGCAATGTATGCAAAACGCTCGTCGGCGTGGGTTCGAAGCACCGCCCGTAGTCGCCAGGACAGTTGGACAATCTGGCGGCGAAGGGTCTTCGCCAGCTCGTCCTTGCCGATATCGTCGCGGATCAGAGTGACGAACGAGGGCAGTTCTTTCATGGGGAAGCTATGTGAGGATAGCTGCTCCAGCAACTCGTCATAAGCTGCGGCGGCTTCCTCTTCACGACGTTTGCTTTCGTCCTGGACGAAGGCTTCGAAGCTGCTCAGTCGGTTAGCGGCTTCCTTGCTGAGCGGCTGCTGGCACAGGACGCAATGGGCATCGGGGTCTGTCACGGGAAAAGGCTTTTCGGTATAGGCCGCTTCGCGTGAATAGGTTCGAGCCGCTTCCCACAGGGCTCTCCAGATGTCCGAACCAATGTCTGGGAGAGGTTCCGCAGCGAAAAGATCGACGGATGCGGCCAACGCCGCCGCTCGCGCAGTCGCAAGACGCCCATGAGCCTCGCGGAGCGCGGTCCGGTTCTGGTCAGAGGCTGCGGCGGTCAATTTTCTGATCTGTTCGATCACCGCATTGGTACAGGTTTCCTGAGCCTGGAGCTGACGGACTGTCCGGGCGGGATCGCTGGCGAGGTCTGAAATGAGGGTTTGAAGCTGAGCGTCTTCCTGCGCGTTCAGGCCTGCCAGCTTCTCAATGGCTTCGGGTTTGGTCTTTCCAGACAATCCGGCAATCATCTTGCCGACCGCCGTATCCGGCTTGCATTCGGGTTTCGAGAGGACGACAGGTGTCTGCTGTTGCAGCTTGTGGATTTCGGCCGAAAGTTCGGCTTTCACATCCTGGCACGCCTGCGCGAGGCCGGCGAGAATACGGAGAGGAAGGGGCGTATAGGCGAGATCGTTGGTGTTCTCGACATGGACATTGGCGGTCCGGGAGTCGAAGACGCTGACGGCGGACAGCATAGGATCGACCGCTCCGCCATGATTCCACGTCGCGTTTCGCTTCTGACCGCCGATGAAGAAGTCGATGCTGGCAGTCGGTACGCCGCCTGCACCGGCATAGATATTCGGAAGGATGGCATCACCCTTCGGTGAGCGTGCCCGGCAAAGCTGTTTGAGGACGCGGGCGTATCCGGATTTGCCTGCCCCATTGTCACCATAGATCACGGTAAGACCGGTCTTGCCGAAGGACAGCCGCTCGCCAGGCGCGAGCGCATTCACATTCGAAAGTCCATGCAAGGCACCGAGGCTGACAACCGCATGGCTTGCGGCAGGATCACGGATGTGACTGGCGTCCAGCGGAGCTGCGGGATTGCCGCCCTTGCAGACAGCAACGAGTGCCGCGATATCGGCGGGCTCAAGCTTGGTCTGGCTGCACAATCGACGCAAGGCGTCGCGCTGCCAGCCGGGCAGATCGACAGACCATTTCAGTATATCGGCAAGCGCCGCGGCCTCGTTCGAGAGCTCAGTATTCTGTTGGTCCATCGTTTGGATCCCCCCCCCCGCTCCGTTTTAAGCGGCCTGCCATCTGATGTCGCGATTGTCGCCACCCCGTCAGGTGCCGTCGTTAACTAGTCTTCCCGCGCCAAGCGGAGTGATCCAGCCGCCCGCGCCGTCCCAGCATGCAAATTCAACGGGACTGATCTTCGCGGCCAAACGACCGCGAATGGTGTCCGCTTCGCCACAGTAACTCACGAAGCTGAGGAAGCTAAGATGCACCGTTTTTTGCATTAGCGGCGCGACCTGGCAATATCAGCATTGCCCGCATAACCACGATCTGACACGTGGCACCGAAGACCGAACTACCGTTTCGGGGATGCTGCATTGCGGCCCGACGTCCTGAGTGAACGGCGGCAAAAGGCCGAGAGCGACAAAACAAGGCCGGCTTCTCATCATGCGAGCTTTTGGCTAGAAGCTTGCATAGTCGCTCCACGCGGGATCCCAGCAAACCAAGGAAAAACCTGCATTCATTGTGAGACACAGCTTTCTTTATGCAAGGTTTAAGAGCAAAATACATCAAAACTCTGCAAGGGATGTGCCCGTGCCTGTTACCTCCCAAACCACCTGGAACAAGGGACGTGTGGTGGGCAAGAAGCCACCCCTCACGCCTGACCAGGTGGCGCTGATCCGGCTTCTCCTGCGCCAGGAGAGAGACCTCCGCAGCCTGGCACTGTTCAACACCGCACTCGATACCAGTTTCCGGGGCTCTGACCTGGTGCGTCTTCGGGTTTCGGACGTGGCCACCCCGTCAGGGGTGCGCGAGATCGTAGAAATCCGGCAGAAGAAAACCGAGGGGCGCCATGCCCGTCCGGTCCAGGCGCGGCTATCGTCGGGCACGCGCGACAGCCTGCGGGCCTATCTGGCCGCCTCTGAACGGCCACTGCACGGCTGGCTGTTCACGGGGCAGGGGGCACGGTGGTCCCACACCCACCTCAGCGAGAGCCAGCTCTGGCGGCTGTTCAAATCCTGGCTGGAAAAGGCCCGCATCGATCCCAGCCTCTACGGCCTGCATTCACTGCGCCGGACCTTCCCGACCCATATCTACCAGCAGACCGGCAACCTGCGCGCGGCTCAGCTGCTGCTCGGCCATGCCAGCATCGAAAGCACCAAGGAGTATATTGGCACCGAACAGGCCGAAGCTCTCGAAATCGCCCGCAAGTATCATCTCTGAGCCATGCAGACCTATCTGGAAAAGCACATCCCTGCGAAGAACGTTGCCCGGTTCTATCGGCTGGCCGTGCTGCCCAATCTGTTTGGGGAGTGGACACTCTACAGGGAATGGGGCCGGATCGGGCAGGGCGGCCGGATCCGCTTGGACTGTTTTGCCACACACGAGCAGGCTCTGGCCGCTTTGTTGGCGCTGGAAGCCCGCAAGCGGCAACGAGGCTATTGGGTCGAGCCGCAGCAACTGGCTATGTTTGGGTGAGGGATCAAGGTATCTGATCAGCACGCAAGCAGGTCCTAAACCTGCGGTCTTACACATGATCACACCTAATCTCAAAATGATTTAACTATGTGACGTTGTGTAAGCGCTTACGACGTTGTCAAAAATCTAGCCTATGGCTTAGTGAACAGATGATAGTTCGGTTATATAAAAAACGAATCCGCCCGATGTCTTTATGCGGACCAGTCAATCATATTGAACTCTGCATACTTCTTCTTAGCGTAGCTTGGTTCAATATGATGCGCGAATGCCAAAAGTCCGTAAACGTGTCGCCTAAGGCCTATATGCGACGTGAACCCCCTGCGCTTTACATGAGCCCGGGCACCGATCTTTGGACTTCTTAATGCATAAAGGTGTGCCTCTAAATTATTCTTAAAAGATTTGGGTAAGCGGGGATCTTCTCGATCAACTAAAAGCCCTAAAACAATTTTTCTTGCCCCTGGAGGCGAAATCGTCGTTTTTGTTGGGTTATGTAAAAAGCCATGCCTTTTAAGTAGCGATTCTACTCTTCTCACCAGCGCGACAGCTTCCTGGCGTGAACGGCATTCGGTATGGGAAAACGATAAGTCATCCGCATAGCGTGTATAGATCCACCCCTCTTGGGCGGCTAACATAGACAAGTCATTGTCGAGAGCATGCGCGACTAGGTTCGCAAGCATTGGACTTGTTGGTGCACCTTGTGGTAGAAAACCTTCGGTTCTTCTCTTGTAAGGCAGCATTTTATCTTGCTTTGGAATTTTCGAACCATGTTCAATCGGCAAGCGGGTACAAATACGAGCCATTTGAAAGCATAACAATGGTGGATAGCCAAGTTTCCGAAATACAAAGTATATTTTGTTTTCTTTAATGGACTCAAAAAAGCTCGTTATATCCATTTTTACCAGCCATTTTGCCTCCCTGTGCCTCATAGCTGCTTGTTTGAGGTCACGCTTTGGGGTGAATGCAAAGCTAGCTGCATGAGTTGTAGTAACGTTTAAAATATTCTGACTTATCCAACGTTGAACCCGCATCAAACCAGGTTCTGGAACGGAAATTGTACGGAATCGACGAGCAGGAGCTGGTACAGAATTCGGCTTGCCACGCTTTTTTAACTGAAATGTGCGGTAAGCATCGACTTTCCGAAAAGCAACGTCTTGAAGAAATTCAGAAGACACATCGGTCAGGTGACTTAGGTGGTGGAAAGTAAATACCACTGGAAGGCGCGGATTTTCTTTACGGATACAGGCTGCAATCTCAATTGCAGCCTGTATAGTTTCTTCCGAGCTTCCGGATGCCTTTGCCCCGGCGCGAAAACGTTGAGAGTTCCAAGCTTGCATCGTCTACTTTAGTTCGGCCCGAAGGGCTATATGCCGGTCCACGGTGAGTCTCCCGAACGTACCTCCGGCGTGGACTGGCATATAGGTGCAGTTATTCATCAGCTCTCTCAGCGGCGCCCAGAAACCCAGATGCCCATGACAGGTGTCCCCATCTTGGCCAGTCAACGACTGGCATTGCTAGACCCGCCTCTTGGAACTCTCAACTGGGTCGGATAGTAGGGGAGCTTTTGCCCAACAGCAACAGGTCTTGTTTGAGCTCCTCGTCTGTTGGCAGCCAAGATCTCTTGACCTGCGTCGGTTACCCGTCCCCCTTTGGTAAGCAAGGCGCTATTTTTCGCTATTTCAATAATATTTTCCGTATCGCGAACTGGAAGTCCCAAATTATCTGCAATTACTTCGGATTTTCCTCCCCTAAGAATTGCGTACGGAAGCGTTAGCAGAAGCACAAGCTTTTTATCTTGTATATCTAGATCTTTGGAAAGAATAACGCCCCGCACTTCTGCGGCACGCATCACAACATCATCCTCAGTTTGAAGCCGAAAGTGCCATTTTAAATCAAGTGGTGCAGCTCCCTCATAAAGAGCCTTCCATTTTTCAGCACTTTTATGAATTATCGCGGGAGTATTGTTTGGTATTCTTGAGCTTATTGCTACAAGTGCTGAATTTGAAAGAAACCCATTTCGATCAACTCCTCCGCGACCAGATTGCGGGCCGTGTTTTTGCATCAAAGCACGCCATTCATCAGCAATGATCTGATTTGGCCACCTATTAATTGTAGGTATTATACGTTCAACAAAAATCTCTGGCTTTAGCCTATGGTTTCTTACAGCCGCCAACCCGTCAGGCGTTCCTGCGGCTGCTACTACAGAAAATTTTATATAATGTAGGGAAACCCAGGACTTTACACTTTTTACGCGCCAAAACATGTCAAGCATTTTGCAAACACGTGTCCCGGTACCAATAAGATCTGCGACCACTACAATTGTTCGAACAGGTGAAGATTTGGCGCGTATATTCGTGGGGTTAGGATGGTTCTTAAGAAGCTTATTATTTTCCACCATTTGTGAAATAATGTATGCTACGCCCCCCTCACTTCCAACCCTTTTCCCCCCGCGAATTGGCTTAACTGCTGCCTCATAACGCATTGCCCTATGTCTATATCCCCCATTTTCATTGGCTATAAGATCACTTTTGTAAATTAAATCAGAGTCGAATTCACGTTCAGCATAAAGTGCAATGTGCCGGCGTGGCCAGGGTAATGATTCCAAGAGTCTTTCAACTCCCGCTCTTATGCCCTCTGCTATGTCCGCCTCGTTGAGTAATATCAACGAATCAAGCAAGGCTGCAGCTGATTTTTTCTCAGCAGGCTCGGTGAATTGCCCAAGCCATTTTTTTCCTGTTGCGCTCGTCGAAAGTGCTAGTTTTTCATTGAACATATAAAAACTACTATACTTGTTTTAATTTGTTAGTATAAATTGTAGCTAGCGTTGTTGGCTGCTGTGAAAGCATAAGTCTTAAGAGGGGGAAGGTGCAATACCGCGTTGATGATGTGACCGCCCCCGACGGCATCTGATGTGCCAAGGTGGGTCTGCAACGATCCACAAAGGGGGGCGGTCATGTCGGAGATTATCAGGGTCGGGCTCGATCTGGCGAAGAATGTGTTCCAGGTGTATGGAGCCGACGGCGCATGGCAGGCCGTCCTGCGCAAGAAGATACGGTGAGCGCAGGTGCTGGAGTTTTTCAGCCAGCTGCCATCTTGCGTTGTCGCCATGGAGGCCTGTGGCGGTGCGCATTTTTGGGGTCGCAAGATCGGCAAACTGGGCCATAACGTGCGGCTGATCCCGCCTGCCTATGTAAAGCCGTTCGTGAAGCGCCAGAAGGATGATGCCGCCGAAGCGATCTGCGAGGCAGCACTGCGCCCGACGATGCGTGAACAAGCGCCCGTGGTCGCGCCTTCCCGAGGCCGCCCGGTTCTACTCTGCCGCCACCTACTGGAGGAAGTCGGCGGCGTGGCGTGTCGCTCAACCTCCACCTTGATACCCACGCCCGCTGGACCTCCGGCACCCTCAAGAGCAAGATCACAGAGCTGTTCCGCGATGCCCTGAACCGCGAGCTGAAAACGGCGGGCATCACCGGGTTGCCGTTCATGTTCATCTTCGAAATCACCTCCTGCGGCCGGCTGCACCTTCACGGCGCTCTGGACACGCACGACTGCGACGAGGCGCAGATCGACGTCATCAAGCTGGCCCTGCGCACGGCAGCGGGCCGGATCGAAGGCAGGGCAGCAGGCTGGCAGCTCTGCCTTCGGCTCGTGTATGACGGCCCAGGGTGGGCAACTTACCTGGGCAAGGTCCGCAAGTTGCCCCTTGCCCGTCTTGACCTGAAAGCCCTCATGATCACCTCGCACGCTATGACGGGGCTGGCCCGAAATTACCACAAGAATGCCCGCCGGAAGCGCTTGGCGAATTAACCAAGAAGGGTAAAATTACTGCGTGTTTATTGTCATTTTGTGGTGGGGATAGTCTCGGGATTGAAGCCTTAAACCCCATCCTCTCAACGACATGGAAACCGCATGAAGATCCTGACAACGCTTGCCGTCACTGCGGCCTTTCTCGGCATGGCCGCGCCCGTTCGGGCCGAGCTGAGCCAGCCCTGCGTCTTCTACGGCATCACAGCAGAGTTGCTGGTGGACTTCCAGGAAGCCAGTGTGCCGAAACAGCCGCTGCTGGACGCCTTTGCCAATTCCGACGCCTACAACTTCGCCGACAAGACAATGCTGCTCGCCCTGGTAGAGGTTATCTACGAAGACAAGTTGCAGATCGTCCACGAACGGCGGGAAGACGCATTCTATCTGGCCCGCGACATGTGCCAGCGCGAAAAGCTTTGATAGTTTATTGATTACACGGAAATGCACATGAAAATTCTGACAACTCTAGCTGCGCTGGTCTTTGCGACCTCCGCAAGCGCCGAACTAACACTCCCTTGCGATCATTATGTCGACGGAGCACGTATGGCAATAGAACTGAAAAAGGCAGGCGTGCCCCAGTATCGTGTGGAACAGGCCTCTATGGTGGAAGAATTGACGACGATAGAGGACAAATCTCTCGTTCTCAGCGCAATCATGATGGTCTATCAGTTCGATATGGGGGGCAGTATGAAGTCTCACGTAACCAAAGCAATTCGCAGTCAATGCGAGAAGCAGAAGAAACAATAGGAAATTTTAGTTTTGTGGTGAGGACAACATCAATACTGCTACATCTCACAAGGCCTCTGCCGGTTCATCCTGGCAGCGGCTTTTTCTTTTTTGGCTATCCACGCGACGGTCTGAGGGAGCGGGAATATACTCTATACACACCAACGATAGAGACCCCCATGACCCTAATCACCGATGAAGACCTGCACCTAGACCTTACAGAGCCATCACCGGCCGAACTGCGAAGGATCGAGATCGCCCTGGCCGAGTGGGAAAAGAGCGACATTCCCGAGACGCGGAAGTCGCCCGTCGCTATCGCGCCCTCATGCAGGCCAATGGCAAGGCGCTGGCTATGCTAGATGCCCGCCCATGCATTCCATAGCGATCCACCACAGCGTTCACTGTGGCCCCCGACTCAAGCATATCGGCGACAACCCAGGCCTTCACCTCATTCGGCCACCGGCGATAGCGTAATCTGGTTAGCTTATCCCCCACTGATCCGATTGCCTGTGCTGCCGTCTGGTAGCTGGATCTGAATTCTGGGGAATGGATCAGCTGCCAGCTCGGGCTGGGACTGGCTATTCGCCGAGTATTGCTCGAATGGCTGGTATGGCCGTGGCGTCGGATGCAGATCAAACAGACGAGGTTCCGCCGTGGATTAGAGGCCGGCCGCTTCCCGCAAAGCGCGGTTCATCCGGGTCTGCCATCCTGGGCCTGTTTCCTTGAACCGGGCCACCACGTCCTGATCGAGGCGCAGTGAGACAGCCACTTTAGGGTTCTCCGCCTTGGGGCGCCCGCCCATGTTGCGGCGCATAGCTTCGGACAGGGCTGGAAAGGTTTCAGTGAAGGGCCGAGCCTGGGCGAGCTGGTCCGCTGTTGCTTCGGGTGCCTCAGGATCGCTGGCGATCATGCGCTGAATCTGGTCTTCGGTCAGATGCTTTTTGCTCATATCAGGCTCCTCTCCTTGGCGCTGGCAGGGCGCATTGAGATCACCGAGACTCCCTCAGTGCCTAAGGCTGCAAAGACCACAGCCACGGTCCCGTCTGCGAGGCGGCCGATTGCCATGTATCGACCTGCTTTAGCTGGAACCACGACCGAGGCCAGAAAGAAGGCTTCGTCTAGATCGGCAAAGTCCAAGCCGTGCTTGGAAAGGTTGGTCTGCCGCTTCGGCGCATCCCACGTAATCATTAGCATGATTTTGTATATACGGAAACTCAACGGACATTCAAGGCCAACACATTAGGCTTTGTCATGTATCAAGTAACGCCGGAACCCGCCGAATTGTCTTGGTACTGACCTTGAAGAACGCGGCGATCTCCGGCAACGGCCGGTTCTCCACATCCCGCATACGCCGCACCTCCGCATTCTGGGCCAGGGATAGCGCTGGCGGTCGACCACCGACCCGGCCGCGCCGGCGGGCGGCCTCCAAACCCTCCCTAGTTCTCTCCGCAACCCTTTCCCGTTGGAACTGGGTAATCGAGGCGAAGACATGGAAGGCCAGGCCGGCCGGGGTGGTCGTGTCGATGTCTTCCGCCAGAGATCGGAACCCGGCGCCCTTCTTCGGGATCTGCTCGACAATCTCCAGGAGATTCTTCAGGCTGCGCGCCAGAAGGTCATACTTGGTGACCGCCACCACGTCCCCGATCCTGAGCTGATCCAGCATCCGGTCCAACTGAGGCCTGTGGCAGGCAGAACCGGTGATCACATCAGCAAAGATCCTCTCTGCCCCGGCAGCCCTAACTGCATCCTCCTGGCTGTCGAGTCTTTGGTCGGAAGTCGAGACACGAGCATAGCCGATGATCATCGACATAAACCTCCCTTAACTAGCTCAGTTTTGGGAGAGGGTTTTGTCCAGATCAGCCTTTGGTTCTGCAGGAGGAGCAGAACAGGGACACAAACGACCGATTGTTGACCTACAAGCCAGTTGTACACACTTTAGTACTTTTTCGAAACAACCGCTTTACTCGGTTTCCTCAAGCTCAAGCTTCGAACATCCTGACGCATTGCCGCCGTCGCAGGCCTTCCGGTAGAAAGCACGTGCTTGGTCCGCATCCACCGGCACACCCCGGCCGTGTTCGTACATGTCCCCAAGGTACGCGCACCCGCTTGCATCGCTGCCCGCGCAAGCCTGCCGGTAGAGCGCCACCGCCCGCTCCGCATCTGGGGTTACGCCTTCGCCATATTCATATTTGATCCCCAAATTCGCGCAGCTCGTCGCACTGCCGCTCTCGCAGCCTTGACTGTAGAACACCACCGCCTGCTCCGCATCCGCCGGCACACCCTCACCCTCTGCGTACATGTAACCAAGGTTTGTGCAGCCTGCTGCATTGCCCCCCTCGCAGGCCTGCCGGTAGAGCGCCACCGCCCGCTCCGCATCCGCCGGCACACCCTCTCCCTTTGCGTACATGTAACCAAGTCGTGCGCAACTCCAGACATCACCGCCCTCACAGCCTTGCTTGTAGAACACTACCGCCTGCTCCGCATCCGCCGGCACACCCTCTCCCTCTGCGTACATGTAACCAAGGTTTGTGCAGCCTGCTGCATTGCCCCCCTCGCAGGCCTGCCGGTAGAGCGCCACCGCCCGCTCCGCGTCGGCTAACACGCCCCGGCCATTTTTGTACATGTAACCAAGGTACGCGCAGCCTGCTGTATTGCCCCCCTCGCAGGCCTGCCGGTAGAGTGCTACCGCCCGCTCCGCGTCCGCCGACACGCCTAGGCCATCTTCGTACATGGTCCCGAGGTACGCGCAGCCTGCTGTATTGCCCCCCTCGCAGGCCTGCCGGTAGAGCGCTACCGCCCGCTCCGCGTCCGCCGACACGCCTATGCCATCTTCGTACATGATCCCGAGGTGTCCGCAGCCTGCTGCATTGCCCCCCTCGCAGGCCTGCCGGTAGAGCGCTACCGCCCGCTCCGCATTCACAGGTACGCCCAAGCCGTCTCGGTACATGAGCCCAAGGTTGAAACAAGCATCCAGGTCACTACTCTCACAGGCCCTGCGGTAGAGATCGACGGCCCTCTCAAAGTTCTGAGGGATGCCTCGACCGTGGTGGTGCGAGTATCCGTAGGCACGACATGCTCGGGCATAGCCACCCTCACAAGCACGGCCCCAAAGTGTGTTGATCGTCGCGCTGTCATCCCCAAAGAATCTGTCTAGGCGCTCCGCGCAACTACCTTCGTCCTGTTCGTTCCGGCAGGCCATCTGCATGAACAGGACCGTGGGTTCCAGTTCGCCGCTGGCGCGGGCAGCAAGGAAGCAGGAGCTTAGATCGCGGTCGCATAACCATCGGTCAATCACATTGCCGATTTCCCCTTCTTCAGTGCGCAGTAGCGGGCCAAGCGCCAGGCTGCCCAGCAGGATCAGTCCTGCCCCAACGAGCGCAATCTGCTGGACCGGCTTAGCCACGTCTAAGATGCGGTTCAACTTGGCTTGTGTATACAGCCTTACGAACCAGCTGGAGACGCAGTAAAGCCACGCCCAAACCGAAGTCAGAAAGGTGGAGTAGAAGTAGATCGAGTAGACGCTGAAGAGCGCCAGAACCTCAATTGGGGGAGGAACCTCGCCGGTGACCAGATAGCTGTAGGCCGCGAGCAGCAGGAAAATAATAGCTCCAGTGAAAATGAGATCGGCCAGGAGCAACACCGCCTGTCCCGCCACGCTGCGAACCCGCTGGAACCGCCCCAGAAGCCAACGGGTCTCGATCAGCGAGATGTAGTCGGCAACGATGTTGACCATCACCAGTGTGCCCACTGCTTGCCATAGGTCCAGCCTCCCGAAGGTACGGGTTCCCAGCACCCCCAACACATGGGCCAGGAGTACATAAAGAATCAGGACCGCCAGCACCGACGCAAAGGCTGAACGTCGGAAGCGTTTCAGTGAAATATGATGCGCACCAAAGAGGGTATCGAAAAGGTTGCAGAAGAGCTGGGTCCAGTTCTTTTCGCGCTTGCCTTGAAGCCATACAGTGAGGGAGTGGCAGAAGTCGGGGTGAAAATGGCCGCCAAGCCAGACCATGCCCAAGTAAAAAGCGGTCGCGGACCCCATGCAAAAAGCCCAGTAGGGCAATCCTTGGAGGACTTGTGGAGATTCGGAGTCATGGAAGAACGGAGTCGCCGTGACTACCCCTGCGGCGATTATGACAAGGCCCACCGCTCCAACGTTAAACGGCGAAACAATGTTGATGTCTCTACCGGCAATTGCGTGGCCAATCTGAAGCGACGTGGTTCCGGTGGCCCCCGCGCCGCCAGCTACTTTCCCGGCGGTGCCTGGATGTTCTCGAAAGTCATGTCACCGTCGGAGCTTGCCGAACCTGCCTTCACGCCTTCGACGTCCTTGAAGAGCAGATTGCCTCCCGAGCGTATTACCTCAATGTCTACCGCGTAGCGCGCTTGGACCTCCGCCGGTAGCGCCACGATCGCCTCTCGGAGCCGTTCCGCCAACTCCATGAGCTCTCTGTCCTGCGCGATTTCTGGCTTTGCAAGTTCGGCCTTCACCTCTGCCTCGAACGGTGGGTTCTGCCTCGCATGCTCGAGCAAGGACAGAGACTTTACATCATGCCGATCAGTCAGCCGGGCCTTCAGAGCCTCGAAAGTTGCCATACCGGCTCCTTTCGCAAATTCGCCAACTGCTCCGGACGCCGCCAGCCCGGCCCCCGTCGCCAACACGCTGAAAAGAGTACTGACAAGCGTCATCATCGCCTCCGTGTTCCCTGTAGGAAGGCTAACCTATGCGGTGCAGCCGTCGCCACGTTTTTCTCAGCGGAGCCAAGGGTGATGGACTGGATGGGGCAGAAACGACCGTTTCGGCACTTCTCAACACGCTGATCCGGGAGCGAGAAATCCTAGTGCCCTCATTGAGGCCTTTCCGAGGGCTTGGGATCTGTTGAATCATCGACGTTGTTCGAGACAGTGATGGTCCTATGCCATGCATCATTACAGTCGACGGATAGCTCAGCTGATACACGGAAAGCCTCTACATCTGCGGGAACCCGGTATCGGAAGTGATAGACAACAGTCTCACCCGGTTCGATCCCGCTGTTACCTCCTCGACGCAAACGTTGCCTTACGCCTTCGGTCGCAGGCCCGCTGACGGAACAGTTCTCATCTAGGTCCAAGTGCTGAACAAAAAAGGAGATGGTCGGGTCCCAGATTGTAACGCCGCCTATGTTTTCAGCCTCAACGTCCGCCGCGTGCAGGACATTGCCATCAGAAAGCTTTCGAATGATTTGGTTCTTGAGGCCGAGAGTCAGTCTCGGCGCAAAAATTCGACCACGAAAGAAACGGCGATACCCACCAACAGAAGCAAGGACGGCCAAAAACGCTCCAAGTATTTTGAGAGAAATGTCGACCGACTTCCTGGAGTCTTCGTTTGCTATTAGGTCTTCAAATAAAGGTGGGACAATCAAGAAGATCATAATCGCCGAAAGCACCAGAATTATGTCTGGTGAGTATTCATGAATCAATCTAGCCAACCACTTCCACATGCGAAGCGCCTTTCTCCGGTCTAAAGCAAGAGCGCATAAACTATCCCGCTGGCCAAGCCCAAGATAATCAGTATGGGAAATATTCTGGGGCCGATTATTCTAACTGCACGGTCGGGCGCATCCCGGAGGTCCCTGAAGGTAATATCGCCTTCTGAGGTCGCGATCTTCGCCTTTACTCCCTCGAAGGTCTCAATGTATAAGTTGCCCCCTGCGCGGATGGTCTCGATGTTCACCGCACAACGCGTCTTGGTCTCGGCCGGCAGCGCCTCGATCGCCTCCCGCAGCCGTTCCGCCAGCTCCAGCAGCTCAGCATCCTGCGCAATTTCCGGCTTGGCGAGTTCGGCCTTTACCGCCTCCTCGAACGCCGGATTTTGGTCTGCCTCCTCCAGTAATGGCAAAGACTTGACATCATGCGCGCCAGCCAGACGGTCCTTAAGTGCTTCGAAAGCCTCTTTGCCGCCACCATTGGCGAACTCGCCGACGGCGCTCGAGGCGGCAAGTTTGGCACCGGTCACGAGCAGGATGAAAAGAAGCTCGACCATCGCGACCTCCAATCTTTATCATATCGCCGCCAACCAGTGTGTCTCGCAGAGGCATTTCATTCAACAACTGCTAGCCAGTTCACTGGAGCACCTCTCGGAGGTTCTGCCCAAGAGTTATGGACAGGACAAAAAGGACCGTTTTTGGACAGGTCGCTATAGCTAGACGCTTGATCTCCGGCCGTGCTGCCTTGTGCCACTATTATTGCCAACATGAGAAGATGATAAGGCTCCTTCCGCCGCTCTGCGGCTGCGGATAGCCGGATCGGCATCATCGCGAAGCGGTCCGTGAGCGTCGCGGCGTCTAGCCGCTCTTTGTCCGCCGGTTATCTCCTCCTCTCGGACCAAGCAGGCTACTCGTCGGGGATAGATTAAGCAGGAACGGCCCCGCCTATGAGGCGGGGCCTTTTTGTCTCGTGGATGAAGGCTCAAGCGGCCGCTGCTTCGCCCTTGTCATCCACATGACGGGAAGGGAGATCGAGACGCCAACGGATCATGTCCCCAATGATCGGGTAGATGTCGTTGTGCTTGGCGCCGAAGCGCATCCGACCGGATTCGTCGCGACCGCCAATGTCGCGATTGCCCTCGTCCGAAGGCATGTAGCGGTCCAGCCCAGGCAATTTACGGCGCCGCTCCTCCGGCGTGAGATCGTAGTAGTCCCACATCGGGTTGTCGTGAGAGAAATCGATTTCCCCAATACCGTCGAGCAAACGCTCGAGATGCTCCGGATTTGCTGCCCGTCCGCGTGCGAAATCATAGGTGAGCTTTGCCAGGGCTTTCAACACCACGGGTTGCGCGGCAACCGTGTTGAGCTTCGCCTGAAGTTCTCCGAAACCCGGGATGTTGCTGACCTGCTCCCAGAAGCGGCGCGCCGGCTCCTCCATATGCAAGACATGGAGAGGGGTCGCTGTCCGTGCGTTGGTCTTGTTGAGGAACAGGATTGAGCAGATAGCGACCAGATCCTTCCGAGCGATCGACCCTTCATGCTTGGCCCAGTCGGTGACGTCCTTCTCGTCGACCTCGGCACCGAGCACGCCTTCTTCGATCAGGACTTGCTTGATGAAGTTGTTGACTGGGTTAGAGCTATCGAAGTCGAACGAAGTCCCCGCCGCAACCTTCTTCCCAAGGTTATTGAGGTCGTGGAACAGCTGTCGCTGCTCGTCGACCGTGAGGTTGAGGTGGGCCTCCACGGCAACCGTGCACGCCCCAGCCATCTGATGGACCAAGCGCCAGGCAGCGAGGTCTCCTGCCTGGAGCTCCGTCTCTTCCTTATCGACCGGGTAGAGCGACCCCTTCTTCTGATAGGCGCGGTTGTTGATAACGAACTTCAGAAAGTCGAGCAGCAGCGTCATCGCGTAGCGGCGATGCTGACCGTCCACGACCCACAGCACGGTGCCGAGGGGGAGGGTGATGCGGTAGGCGACCACCGTATCGTTCGCATCCTTGATCGGCTTGGGGTCAAGATCCTCGAGCTTGGCCGGGATGCTCACCACGATCGGCTGAAGCGAATAATGCCGTCGATCACCCATGCGCTCGAGGAGCTTGTCATAGACGGCAGTGTCTTCCCCCCGACGCTTCACCTCATTCCGGGCGGCGTGCAGCACGCCCTTGAGAATATAGACGGCAAGTCCAGTAGCATGAGCCCGGTCAAGCTCGCGCTGCGCAATCTCCTCGGGGACGACCCCCGAGGCATTGGCAACGTCCGTGATCTCGACGAACTGGGAAAGTGGAAGCGACATGGTCAGCGTTTCCTGACCCAGGTTGAAGCTACCGAAGACGTCCTCGCGGGTGGACGCACCAAAAGCGGTCTTATACATTGTGGTTTCCTACGAAGGGCCGAAGTTGATTCGGCTGTTGAAGATGAGCCTGTTGCACCAGGCTCATCATCTATAACCATCCAGGGAGGTTATCGTAAACCCTCCTTGGAGGGTTTCTTGCGAAATCCTGGGAACTTTAGGTTATAGCCTTGGAAATATTTACTTCTGGCTCCAGGTGGTCAGTCGTGATGCGGATGTCGGCCGACGGCGCTCTTCAGGGCGCTTTGTGATCTTGGTCACACCCAAGATCGCCCAACAGGTCCTCCAGCACCTCCATGAGGCTATTACGCTGCATGAATGCCGAACCCGGAACCTCGTAATGGTTTATTCGCACCGGCCGCACCCCTTCCTTGTTCCGCGTCGGGCGCAGCGCGTTAGGATAGCCGTCGATTGCCGGCAGCGGCTGGCCCGGTGGGCCGCCGAACCAGAAATACGGCCCCATGTTGAGATCTTGGTCGAGGCGCATCCATATGGCGCAGCCGCTCGGCTTCTCGGCAAGCACCCGAGCTAGGGAGACCTTCGACGGCCTCTTGGCAGTGCCGGTCTTGAACTGGATGTGACGGACGACCGGACCACGAGCCATTACCAAGTCGTATCCGTGCGCGTCGAACTCTGAGCGCAGCACCTCGACGTCGTGGATGCCGAGCCTCCAGAGCGTGCGGAGTGCGTCGCCGACAAAGACATGCTCAGCGATCCGCTCGCGCAGCGTCGAGTGGGTATAATGCGCGTCGGTCATGCTTCTACCTGGGAAGTTCCGGCCACCATCGAATACGTTCGGGGTCGTCCAGCATGCCGTTCACACGGGTCAGGGGATTTGGGTAGTCGAAATAGATCTGCCCTCTCCATGCCGTGGGATGGGCGCAGTAGACGGTCCGCACGTTGTGCTCAGGGTGCGCTCGAAGATGCCGCCAGGTGGCACTGCGAAACAGCTTCTTTGCCTTTCTGCCCAGCAGCAGAAACACGGGTCCTCCATCCGGCTGCCGTAACAGTTCCAAGATCAGATGCTGCATCACGGGTCTCCATACCTTCAGGTGCCCGTTGAGATGGACCTTCGCCCGACCCGTGAAAGTCCAAGCCGCATTGACACAAAGCACCCCCTGCTCGGCCAGGTCATCAAAGTATCGCGGCATGACCGGGGCGGCGAGGTTTCCGGAGTCTATTGCATCCCAAATTGTGGCCCAATCGTCTGTATCCTCGGAAATCTGGAGATCAGGGTGTTGGCATGCCGCGGCAGACTGAAGAAGGCGTTTAAGGCTGTTCGCCTCTGTCTCGCGGCGAGTTCCACTCCAAGCGCCGTCCTCGAACGCCCGTCCAGTGGCGCTCGCGATGCGCGGATAAGGGTCCTGCCCCAGAACCACGATCTTCACTGTCGCGGGAGTGAGGCAATCGAAGGCGCGGGTCATGTGCCTTGCGGGGACGACTTCGTCAGCCCTTCGAGGACGTCCAAGCTGGAGGCGCGCCGGGAAAAGATCGGCGGGATCGGCGACGTGGTCATCGTTAGTCATTCCGGGCAGATCCGGGCGTGCTTTGTCGTCGTCGAAGAACTCTTGCCAAGCCGGGGTCAGGTCCTCCCGCCAGTCCTGGGCAAGATGCGCTCTCAGCCGCCGTCTCAGTCCCATCGCCTCACCCCCCTACCTCTGGTTTCTTATCTAATAACCCCTCTTATGAGATACGGCAGCCCGGCACTTGGTAGTCAGTGGCTGCATGGCTTCGCGGCGCCGCGATTTGGGGCCCAATGGGGTCTGTCGGCCTCGCCGGGCCCTTACATGAGGAAAATCCAGTTCGCAGATCTCATGCGATTAGCCGACAGTGGCGGTTGAACTGGCGGAGGAGCCCAGCAACTCTGGGCGGGCGTAAATAGCGGAGAACGCAGTGCCAGATCATGTTTTCGAACGGGAGCACGCCATACGTGCGATAGAGATGACAAAGCTTAACGGGGAAGACTGGCTGTATGAGTCCTATCCGGGCCCGAACGGCAATGTCAAAAGAGCAACTACCGGATTCCTGATGCACGAAGGCATCCAGTATCCGGTTAAGTCTCTGGGACGCTTGGCCGCAAAGTTGTCTGGCAGCCCTACCGAGACGAACACGAACGGGTTCCGGAAACGCTTTGTGGAACTGGGCTTCCAGCTAATCACGGATGCGAATGACGAGGCGGAGAAGTCGGACGAACGCCAGCGTCGTTTGGCGAAAATTTGGGACCGCCCCGGCCAAGCCGAATTCCGCAGAGACGTCTTCAAATTGTTCGGTACGCGTTGCTTGATCACTGGATGCGAGACCTTGATGGCGTTAGAAGCGGCACACATCCTTCCGGTATACGCAGGAGGACAAGACAAGCCATGGAACGGCATTCCGCTTCGCGCCGACGTCCACCGGCTTTTCGATGCCGATGCCTTGGAACTGGACCCAAGGACATGGGAAATCTCCGTGGCCAAGCATGTGCGTGGTGAATACGGCCAATATCATGGGTTGGACCTAGGCCCCATTATCGTTGCGTCCGGGTTCTCAGAAAAGATCGCATCAGCACTTCAAGGCCGGGCGGCTCACAGGCCCACGTAGTGGATCGCCAGGGGCGCCAAAGAGAAACGACCATTTTTGACCGCATCGTTCTATTTATAGGTTTATGTCCAGCGCTGACTGACAGCGATGCGGACGAAGCGGTCATTCGCTGCGAAAGCGCATTGGCTCCTCGCCGATAAGGAGGTGCGGAGATTGTAGCTTTTTGTTCATATTGCTCGTCACCCCGTAATTTGATTTAGGTCGGTGTCGAACGGGGGAAAACATGGGCGACGCGCTGCAAGAACCGGTCTGGAACGACGATCATGCAGAGGCAGCTGCTGATTATCTCCAGCGCTACTTCGGAGGTCTCGCGGGACTGTCCTCTGCCTTTCCGTGCTTGCGCGACCATTACCCTTGGGCTGACTTTCGGCATGACGTCGCTGACTCGCGAGTTCCAGCCAAGAACAACACAGAGTATCATGGCCTTGAGGAACTCGCCGGGCAATATCATGCGGCAGCGATGTACGAGGAGGCGAGCCATCACTGGCTAATGGCAGCGTGGAGCCGCAAAGACGATATGGATGCCCACGGCTTTGGCGACGCGGGTCATAAAAACGCGCTTTCATTTTGTCTGAAGAACTTTGCCTTCAACCGTGCATTGAAAAATTGGTCTGATGCGGGCAGGCACGAAGCAGTACCAGCGCCTAGCAGGTTCGGCCTGACCGAGAAGCGGTCCTCTGAGATTGAAGCCGCCGGGGCGCAGGCGCTCGATCTGGCGTTGCGGACTGTTTAGGCTCCTTCCCATAGGCCATCTGTGACAAAACTCAGGCGTTTCTGCCCCTGACCAGAACTACCGTTTTTAGAAATATGGCCTGCTTCGATTGGGCATTGATGATGTGACCGCCCCCCGACGGCATCTCTGTGCCAAGGTGGGCCTGCAACGATCCACAAAGGGGAGCGGTCACATCATCAACGCCCATCCTGTCCGTCCCGCGCATCATCGCCCCCACCATTGCCGTGCCAAAAGTGAATCATGTTCCTCAGAAAAGGCCAAGGATCAACTTCTTCAGTGGCCTGTTAAACGGGGGCAGGGTAAGGGCGGGGAAAAGCAACCGTTCATGACAGAAACAATCTAAAGTTGTATTTGGTCAACAGAACATCAAACGCACAAATAACATTTTGAAAAATATAAGTATGAGCGCATCCTAGAGTAAGAGGCAGGGTGATTCTTAGATCTAAAAGAGGGCTTGTATCAACTTTAATACTTAAGGACTGATGGCTACATCGACGCGATCTGGCAGGCTCTATGACGTTTCTGCTAATTAAATTATCTTGAACCAGATGGATGGCCGCAGTCACACTACCCAGGACAAGTAAATTTTTCCTAAAGCAGACTGCGGAGTAGGCTTATGGCAATTAAGCGCACTTTATCTTTCGGGTTAGTAGCTATTATCGCAAATACGGCCTATGGACAAGAGCTTTTATCTATACCCATAGATATTGACTTACTGCAGAGCGAGCTCGCAGAAGACCTAAATGCAAATAGTGCTTATGCAATAATAGAAACTCCATCCGCCGAAGATCTAGAATTAAGCGGATACCTATTACCTAACAGCACTATATCGCGCCTAGACACTCTATCCGCAGCAGCAGCAGATC
>Ga0194112_10001703_pt1 | contig 31978 bp, 30 predicted proteins | sample TA2MahC400mmetaG_FD_146191 | JGI IMG/M metagenome (GOLD analysis project Ga0194112, IMG submission 146191) | Freshwater microbial communities from Lake Tanganyika, Tanzania - TA2015016 Mahale Deep Cast 400m | ecosystem: Environmental > Aquatic > Freshwater > Lake | place: Tanzania: Lake... | reverse complement strand
CGGCACCTATATATTCGTTCGTAACGTAGTCAAAAAGACTTAGGCTGGTCAACTTGGGGCTTGTGAATTACTCACAAGCCCCGACTGATTTTGGAATGAAATGGAAAAATCAGTCGGGGTTATTGACAAGGGAAGTTATCTTCTCTGGACCGCGCGTACGCTTTTTCATCCAGCAACTTTGTCCATTGTTTGCCGAAGTATTGGTCGGGAATCTTTTGGGCATTGAATGCTTTGACCCAGGCAGGTAGCGCTTTCATGTAATAGTCGCTGGAGATGAAGTCGCCAGTGTACGAATTATACCAATATGCAGTTCCAGTTTTCCCACCAAGCAAAATAGCCGGTACATCTTTGATAGAGATAGATATAACTTTGGACTGGAATTTGTTGTGCAATTTGAGTTCGTCACCTACGGTTGTGCCAACAAAGTTTTTAGGTGACGTGCCATCGTGTAGTTTTGTCTCTTCTTTTCTCAGTAGCCTATGCCCTGAGTCTTCAACGGAATACATCTTCTGCTTGGTTGTTCTATCATACCACTCATTTCCAGTAATTCCCGACTCAAAGGCATAAGCGCCTGATAAGAGAACGGCATGTCCTGCGGCAGTGATAGTTGCAGCATGTCCGTAGTGATGTTCGGCCAAGTTTGCCCCATTATCTATCATGAATTTAAATCCGCCTGACGAAAACAGGTCAGCAAATCGTAAGTAATCATACCTGAACTGGTCAATGACGATGAATACAACCAACTTTGGTTTTCTTCCCTCGTCTAAAGCACCCGAAGCTAATTGGATGCAACTGCTAAAAAGTATAGTTAAAATAAATAAATTGGCGATAAATCGCTTAAGGTTACGCATTTGCTTTTTCCTCCTCATAGATAGGTTTTAAATAAAAACCAATTTATTATTCCTTTTTGGTCAAGGCTCGATACTGCGCTTTTACTTCGTCAGGCTCATCAAACATCTCCATCGGTGCAAAAGTGCAGACAGCATGCTGCACACTGGCGACAAGTTTATCGCCGATTTTGGCTTCGCCTTCGACAAGGGCGGAATCCTCATGAAGCGACTTCAAAGTGACTTCAATGACCAATTGGTCGCCTGCGCTTACATCACATAAGAATTCAGCCCTGGCGAAAGATGATATTATCGGTCTGACCTTAAAGTCCAGGGTGACGATAATGAGCCATGCCGCAAGCTGCCCAATTGCTTCCAGGATTAACGTTCGGGGCATTTTCCCGGTTGTACCTATTCTGGGAAGAGAGCATTCCTCAAATGAGGGATTTTTGGCCCCTACTGCCATTTCTCCCTTTCTCAATTCAAGGATTTTATCTATCATGAGAAATCGCATTTTTTGAGTGTCTCCCAGATATGAAATGGGTGTTCTGTCGCTCTTTCGTTGTAGCAATAGTTAAAGATTTCAGAGATAGCCATTTGGGAAGATAATATCTGGCAGCGCTTAATGGTTCCGTTAGCAGATTATCAACTAACGCTGAATGCGCTATTCCCTCTTTTCCCTTCTATTCGATTCAGCGAATGCGTAGGTTTCAGAATCGAGCCGGTATTGCTCACCATCATACGAGTAGACATAAGGACATGTTCCAACAATGCACATTCCGGCGAGCCATTGTCCTATTCGATCCCAAATAGAGAGTACGTATAAGGCAGCCCCGATTTCTAATATACCGAGGACAATTGCAACTATTGCTAGCGTTTTGCCTCTTGACTCGCGTCCTATTATTGCCAATACAGCGCCGATTATTCCTATTATTCCTAGAGGTGGGGCAATGAGCGGGAAAAACAAAAGGCCTATAAAACCTATAAGCCACATTCCAGGGAAAAAAGAAGAAGAATAGGAACAAAAGGCAAAATACAGCAGATAAAAGCAATCAAATTAAGATTCAGCCTCACCGTTATTTTTTGTTTTTGGGACGCTCGTCTTGCGCTTTCTCTTTCAAGCATCTCTCGTAGCCTTTGCTTCTCGTTTTCAGTTATTCGTTTGTTCTGCATTCCGTTTCCTCCTTAACACCTTTCAATAGGCGAAAGAACTTATCGGGTCAGGTATATAAACATCACCATGCACAGCTATGGCGTAGGCTCTGGACAAGCTGGCAGTATGCCCTACCCTACTCTACGCATAGCGATGACTAAAGCCATAGCTATACTACCGTTGAATGCCACGTTGAGGTGAAAATCCCCGATTCCGATGTTTCTGCAAAGCAAAGCAGTTTCTCCTCTTAATTCGACTGTAAACTGCCCTGGTCCTCTTTCTTTGAGTTCAATTTCGGAGAGTTCTGTCGTCAATATATTTAGCTTTCCTATAGCTTTGATTACGGCTTCTTTGGCAGCGAAGATTGTTGCTAAATAGGAAGGCGCTTTTCCCCTCCATTCCCATGCCGCCAATTCGTGAGCGGAAAAGATTCTATTTAGCTTATGCCGCTGCTTTTGAATGAAAGCCGCGAATTTGGGAATTTCAACTATGTCAATGCCGATGCTGTGAATCATTTAAATGCCTACAATGCCTACGGCGCGTGCGCTATTGCCTACATTGCCTACAATACGCAATACGTTTTACGTATCACGCATCACTCATCACGTTTCACGTTTCACGTTTTACGCTTCGTGCAATTTTCTTTCCACGATGTTACAAAAGGTTTCCACAGTAAACAGGGACATAATATCTTGTTGTCGAAGCCCCTTTTTGATTCGTTCCTTTGCTTCTGGCAGCATCACTCTCAGTTGCTCCAACGCTTTGTCGGTAAGGATGCCATCTTGCTCAAACTCCTCGTCGCTCATAGCGCCTCTTACGGTATTTTCGATTTCTCCGCGCGTAATTTGGATGTCGAAAGCATCTTCCAATCTAAATACCAGGTCAAGTAAATCCAGTGATTCAGCCTCAAAATCATTCATGAGATTGCTGGTCAAAGCGACATCTTTTTCATCAACGGCGAAAGTTTCTGCTACACATGTTCTCACTTTGGCGAAGATATTTTCGTCTGTCATTGCTTTTCACCTCCAATCATGGTGATCGGTGGTTGGTGGAAGGAAAGGTCTTTCCTTCCTTTCTTCCCTTCCCATCACCAATTCTACTATGTTCTCTTGACAGCGCCGAAGAAACGGTATAGAAGTTTTTCAAAAGCCCCATGCGCTGCCTTCCAAAATCGGAGGAAAGGCTTGCACGGATAGGTTACTTTCACAGTCCTCCCCGCATCATATTGATACCTTCTGGTTAATGGTTTGCGCGTTCGCGATTCGCTTCCGCTTTTTTGAATTCTTCGCGCTTTGAAGGATACAAATGATTGGGACAACTTCAGACGCCAGTCGACCGTCCCCACTAATCGCCGATATTCCTCAATTGCAGAGGACGCACTCTCCCGAACGGATGGATGGCAAGCCAGCGTCTCGATAGCCTTCAGCACAGCAAAGGACTCAAAAAGAGCCTGCCGATGACAAGCGGCTTTGTCCTCATAAAGAAAACGGTTTCGAGAATTCAAGCAGAACTTCAGCCCGTTGAGGTGTATCCAAAAATCACGCAAAATAGTCGGTCCGTAACGAGCGTTCAACTCGCTGTAGCCCCGCTCAACCAACCTTAAGCATGCCTGCTCGTCTAATTGCGGATGGCGGAAGTTGAGCGCATAAAGATGAGCCCGCGACCAATCAAAATACGGCTCCAATTTGTGATGTTTCTTCAGACTTTGCCAAAGCGGCGTGCCCGGCATTGGCGTCAGAATACTGATTTGAGCTAAGGTAGGTTCAAGCTGGATGAACGCCTCCAAATCCGCTTCGATATTAGCAGGGTCCTGAACATCCCACCCGACTATCCATGAGCCGATAGTGCCAATTCCATGCTCATGAAGCGAATCGAATATTTGTTGCATTTGGCGACGCCCCAGTTTCTTCAGTTCCGCGAACAGCGATTCCACTCCAATCCAGATGAGTGAAACGCCACTGAGCGCCAGTTCTTCCGGCGAATACTGTTCCAATGAGGAAAGTGACCCTAAGGAGAAATAATTGAGCTTCCGCAGCCCAAACTCTTTGTCAGCACGAATCAGTTCCCCTAATTCCATCACCTTGGCTTTATCCATGAAAAAATCCTCATCATAGAGCAAAGCGGTCCGCAGGCGGGGATGTTTTTGCCACTGCCTCTTTAAATCCTCAAAGATTGCCTGAGCATCTGCCAGTTCGATATGACGCCCACGATAGAAATGAGAGGTTGAACAGAAAAAACATCGGTGGGGACATCCCAGTCCGGCGACAATATTCGCAGCTTGAACGGTATAAGGGAGCCATGGTAAACCGCCAGACGTAGGGGGCACACCCTGACGAACCTTTTGGATGGCGGGTTGTCCCAACAACGAACGGAGATACCCCATGCCTTCTCCCTCGCAAAGAAAATCAACCAAAGCCGTTTTTTGCGGTGCTGGTTGAAGTGAGAAGTCAATAGCCAGCGATTCCTTAAGAGCCGGCACTCCACATCCTCCCACCACAATCCTACTTAGGGGCGAATGCTCACGGATTTGCGCGCACATCCTTATCACCGTTGCGGTGTCAATTGCCGAGAGCGTGATTCCCACCCAATCGTAGCCTCTGCGAATTTCTTTGAGAAAGACCTCTTCTGTAGGGTATTCCAGCACTGTCGCTGGCAGGTCTATATTCTGCGCCAGCAGGTGCAGCGCTGTATACGGGCAATAACCACTTTGAGTAAAAATCCCCTGCCCGCGTGTCAAGCGACTGGTGTATAGGTCGAACAACTCCACACCCTTACCGTTTTGAACATCCCAATACGGTGAGGTAAGCAGTATTCTACTTTGAGCCTTCATACAACATATTCCTATTCAGTATAAAAAACAACCATCGGGTTTGCAAAACATAAATGATAGCAACCGTCAAAGAAACGCTCATATCCATAATCAATGCCGCCGTCGGATTAACCGAACTTTGGCAAGTTCGGCTACGCCAAGCATCAAGAGCGGCGAAGCGCAAAAGCCGAAAATACAACCCTATGAGGAGTAGGGATAGCATCATCAATATCCCGCTAAGTAACAATCTCGGCAAGGAAGTTGCTCCTGAGACCGGCTTAAGCCGCGCAATCGTATAGGCGTATACGTAAGCAAAGATGAAATGAGCAACGTTGATTTGCGGAGCAATGCCATTGTGGAAATCGGGGCGATACCATAGATGCGAAAGATTTTGAAAGTTGAGCATGCCTTTTCGGACTGCCAAATCATCCCAGATAATCTCCATTATCAACATCACTAATCCGGCAAAGCAAGGAATAACTCTATTTGTCTTGCGTACCGTCAGGGAAAGGGAAATGGCAATCCTTTCCGACAGCCAGAAGGAAATATAGAACGCACACCACCAGAAGAGCGGTAAAAAGGGCGGTAAACCCAAAAACTGATACCGGAAATGAAAGGAATAGCTGTGAAAAATGGTATCATGGATTACGGGAAAGAATATGCCAAATCCTACGCCCATCAACAAGCAAAGCAAGGCTATCTGTTTTCCCTGCCTTAAGAAACAATGAAATACTAACCCCACAGAAACAAGCAGGGTAAATACATTTAACAAAATTTCAGCCTTCATCCTTTTCCGACATCCAGTTTGTAACAGTTATAATTTGAATCCCCCGTCCACATTAATTATCTGCCCTGTAATATAACTGGCATCATCTGAAGCCAAAAACGCCACAACACGAGCAACCTCTTCAGGTTCGCCAAAACGCTTCAAGAGAATTTGAGATAAAATCTCTTCGCCTGCGACACTGCGAACCCGGCGGCTCATATCAGTCAGGATAACGCCTGGCGCTACTGCGTTTACCCTTATCCCCTTTGGCGCTAATTCCACAGCCATAGACCGGGTAAAGGCGTTGATAGCGCCCTTTGAAGCCGCGTAGTTGGATTGCCCCTGTCCGCCTTTTTCTCCTGCCACTGAAGAGATGTTAATGATGCTTCCCCTTTTTTTTCGCATCATCCAGCGTGCGGCATATTTGGTGCAATACACAGCGCCGACTAAATTGACCTTTAGTACATCAGCCCAGTCCTCATCGCTCAACGAGAAGAGCAACCCATCGCGCGCAATGCCGGCGTTGTTCACCAGTATATCTATCCCGCCGAATTCCTCTACGACTGCATCTACCATTTGGGCGACCGCTTGTTCATCGGATACATCGGCGCAGTAAGCATGCGCGACGCGTTGGTGCGGGGGTTTAACCCCCGCACATCGTTTAATCTCTTCCACCACCTCAAAAGCGGCATCCTTGCTCTTATGATAATTCACCGCGACGCTGGCTCCTTCAGATGCTAAGGTAATGGAAATATCTCTCCCAATCCCTCTCGCACCTCCGGTCACAAGCGCCACGCGTCCTGTTAGTCTTTTCATCTCTATTCTCCGTTTTTTCTTACTTCGCAGTTTTCGACACTTTGAGTAGGTGTCAAACGAAAATCCAATTTCACATACTTCCTCCTGTGAGACTATCCATTGTACTGAAAACACTTCTATTGGAATTTCCAAAAGCTGTAGTATCTTCCTCTGAAGTTCATTGAGCGTTGTCACATATGCCTTAATTTCATTTCGAGCATGCGCTACTATGAAAACAAATCGCCAACTATAATGACGGCATTTTGCCCGCCTATCCCCATGTTGATGGACATGGCGCAACGAACATCGGCTTGCAGTGGTTCAATGACACAATTTAAGTCACATTTCGGGTCCTTATGACGATAGTTCACCGTAGGCGGTATCAGATTGTTCAAAAGCGTTAATAGAGTAAAAATCAGTTCCATCGGACCAGTTGCGACGCCGGGATTTCCCACTGCGGCTTTCGTGGCGCTTATCGGCGGCTGTTTTGCTTTCGTTCCAAATACATGGTTTATTGCTTTTGCTTCCTCGATGTCTTCCCGCACGGTTGCTAACCCTGAAGCGTTAATATAGTCAATCTCCTGTGAATTTAATCCAGCTTCATCCAGAACGCGCTCCATCAAGAAAGCCAGTCCATCCCACGACGAATAAAGAGAGGTAAGATTTGGTAACGATGAGTTAGAAGCGGCGCTTAATATCTCTCCGTAAATTTTAACGCCTCGCTTCTGAGCATGGGACAACTCTTCCAGAATTACAAACGCTGCTCCCTCTGATGGCGCAACGCCGTCCCTCAGCGCGTCAAAAGGTCGAACGGCGGTTGATGGAGAACCATTTTGCCGAGTTAAAAGCCCGTACCGACTGAACTCGGTGATGTCCTGCCAGTTGACGAGGGAATCATATCCGCCGGCGATTGCAGCGATGAGTTTGCCTAAAGCGATAGCTTTGAACGCCTTCTCAATAGCCTGACAGCCGCCTATCTCACCGTTGCAGATGTTGCAATTAGCACCTTGAGCGTCGTGTTCTATTGCGATGTGACACAGGGCTGAATTAGCGAGGGTGCGGAGAAGCCACAGCGGGTGGACATTCTTGACGCAACGTTCCCAGAAATCTATGAGATTTGATTCATCAGCATCATCTGCAAGCGCCGCCAGGGCAGGGAATAGCTCTTGAATATCGCTTAAAGCACCGCGTGAACCGACGAAAACACCTAAACGGTGGGGCGGTATATCCCCTTTCTTTATTCCAGCATCAGCGAAAGCAAGATGCGCCGCAGCTAACGCAAATTGCACAGGGCGTTGCACAAACTTCAGCATCTTCCCTCGAATATATTTTCTCGCGTCAAAGTCCACAACCTCTGCCGGCAATCCTGTCGGGAACGTCGAAGCATCGAAACTCTGAATCTCTCTCACCGCTGACTGTCCAGATAAAAGCCCTTCCCAATTTTTCTCGATGCCCTTTCCTAAAGGCGAAATGATTCCCAAGCCTGTTACGGCTACTCGGTGTTTCATGGCATTTTGTCTCTCCTGGGGCACATAGTCATGGTATAGCCGCTGATTTCCAGACCGCGCTGATTGGGGGCTAACTAATCGGCGTTATCTGATAATTAGCGGCTCTCAGACCTATAGAGTAGGTTGTATACACAACAAGGCATCAGCCGTCCGTCAGGCAAAGGATATTGGTCACAACATTTCATCGCTCTCGTTATGTCAAATATATCCTCGTCCATGAACGCATGGATTAAGATGCTTTTTACCCGTTTTTCACCCAATTTGAGCGCTTCTTTCGGTGAAAACGTTCTAATGGCGCTAATTTCCTTTAGCACATCTCTAATCGTTTTCAGCACCTTCTCTGAATCAGGAACCAATCCCGCTGAACTCCAAAGTCTGTAGACTGCGTCTTTTATCGCCTCGAAAGATTCTTTCTCCAATCCCATAATGGCGCGGTTCTTGATGATGTCCAGATATCCTTCTATATCAATCAATCTGGGTATCGGCACAAATTGATTTCGGAATTCGGATTTCGGAATTCGGAATTGTTCTTTCAATCCGCAATCCGCAGGGCCATTATTCAGCTTGAGCAAATAGGTCAACGCAAAGCAAGTAGGATGACAACAGGGTAACGGAGTAAAGTCGGATGTTTTCAGCAATCCACCGCTTTGATTTGCAATCAGCGAAATTACATCGGGGATGGTGATGCGTTCCCCATTCGGTCTATGAAAATGCCTTCCGCGCAAGCCAGTGTAGGCGGCTGGCTGAAACATGATGCTTAATACGTGTTCGTTTTCCAGCGCGTATTCAAGCGCTCTGCCGACTTCATCTTCGTTGACGCCCTTTGCAAGCGTCATCGTTATAGATGTTGGAATTTGGTATTCCTTCAGCCTTTCCAGTGTTTTCCCTTTGATTTCTGTTAAATCGCGTCCTCGCAAAGCTATATGCGTTTCCGGCTTAAATCCGTCGAGCTGCAACGACAGCACCACATCCTTTTGCTTTATTTTTTCAGCGAAACTTTCATCTTGGGCGATTTTCAGCCCATTGCTGCTCACGGAGATGCGCAGAATTTCCGGTCTGATGCTCAAGTCGATGATTTGAAAGAATTGTGGGTGAATCGTCGGCTCTCCCCCGCTGAGATTGATTAAATCAAGCGTCCCCTCGCACAATATCAGCCTGTCGATTATCGCCTGGTATTCTTCCAATGTCATGAAGTATCGGTTCCGGTTGTGGACCAGGCAAATCGGACACTCCAAGTTACAAGCGTCGGTGATTTCGATAATCGGCAAGCAGGTATGTTGCTGGTGGTCAGAACATAATCCGCAATCTTCTGGACATCCTTTCTCCACCTTCGTCGAAAAGTGCAACGGAATCGTGCCCGGTTTGATAATGCTCAACGATTTGAGATACCAGTCTGAACTGCTGCAAATCAAGACTTCCGAGAAGCCATGTTCAGGACAAAATTTCTTAAAATATACTTTCCCATCGCGAAAAATGATTTTTGCGTCGATTAGCCTCCGACAAACAGGACAGAGGCTTCGAGTTGAAGTAAAATAGATGTCTATATCGTTCATTGTTAGCCTCCTGCACATTCGTTAATGCCTACGGCGCTTCGCTATTGCCTACATTGCCTACGGCGCGTGCGCTATTGCCTACAATGCCTACAATGCCTACAATACGCAATACGTATCACGTATCACGCATCACTCATCACGTATCACGCATCACGCATCACGCATCACGTTTCACGAAACAATCCAAAACCTTTCATCCTTCATCCTGTAAAACAGGTTATAAGCGCAAGCTGGGATAAAGCGCCCATCGGTTTGCGGAACCTGGTCGCTACATTTGACTATACGGCTCAAGTCGAAATTATCCTCGTCCATGTGAGCATGAATAAAGATGGTCTTCACGCTCTGTTCTGCCAGTCTTTGCCGTTTGAACGGAGATATAGTTTGCCCAATGGGATACAGCTTCTGCAAGAGTTTCTTGAGGGTTTTCAAAATTTCAGTTGATTCAGGGATGTCCTTCTCGAAAGCCCACAGTCTGTCGATAATCTCTTTCAGATAGCTTTGAAATTCGCCTTTCGGCCTTATCAAGTATCCCTCCTTGAGCAACTCCAGGTATTTATCTTCCTCCACAAACCTGATAATTGGAATAGTCGAACCGTTATCCAGTTTGAGCAGATATGTAACAGCATAGCATAGCGGGTGGGCGGTTGGTAACGGTATGAAATCTGAATTTTTGATAAGTCCGTTTGTCTGTTCTTCGATGCAGGAAATCGCTTCGTCAATCGTCAAGTGAGCGCGAGGGTAAAAATTCCCTCCGCCTTGCCCTGTATATGTCATATTTTGAATTGTAACGCTACGGATGTTGTCGCTTTTAATCGCCAGGTCAATTATCTTGCCGATTTCAGAGTCATTTATGTCCTTAATCATCACGTTGAGCAGAGTAGTCTGCACGTCATATTTCGCAAGATTCTCCAACGCTTTGAGTTTTAGGTGCGCGACATCCTTCCCATGTATTTTGTTGCTCGCTTCCGATTGAAACGTATTGAACGAGAGTATGACGTAGACGCCGAGTTCAGCCAGCCTTCTGACGAAATCTTCATCTTCCGCCAGAAGTATGCCGTTGGAGTTCATCGTAATTCTGCCGATTTCCGGCCGCTGACAAAGAGAGAGCAAATCGAATATCTGTGGATGAAGCGTTGGCTCACCACCCGTAATGTTAATCAAATCCAATTCTCCTTCCGCTTCGATAATCAGGTCAACTATGCTGCGAAACTCATCAGGCGACATGAAATACAACTTGTCCTTCCGGTTGTAGGTAAAGCAGATTGGACAAGCCATGTTGCAGGCATTTGTAATCGAAAAGACGGGCAAGTTGCATGATTGTTCGTGCCATTCGCACAAGCCACAGTCGTAGGGGCATCCCTTTGAGATTTTGGTTGCAAATCTTTTTGGTTTTTTCGCCGCCTGCGGAGTTGTCATCACTTTCAAAAACCATTCAGCGCTTTTAGCGATTAAGGCTTCGGAATGCCCATGTTCAGGACAGTATTTGCGCAGGAAAACGCCATAATCGCCCAGAAGAATCTGAGCGTTGACCAATTCTCTACAACTACGGCACATACTCCGCGTAGCTCCAAAATAGATGTAATCGCGGTCTTGCTTCATGTGAACCTCCTGATATAGAAGCTTATCAGCAATACCTACAATGCCTACATTGCCTATAAGCAAGTTTCAGAAATTTCTTTCAACTTTTGGGGGCGGATGACTGGTGATTGGTAACTGATACCCGTCACTCGTCACTCATTAATTATCACTCATCATTTAAAAATGCAAAATATTTTCTGAAACTTGCTTGGGTTCTTAGTTCACGCTTTACGTTTTACGTTTTACGTTTCACGCATCACGCATCACGTTTCACGTTTTACATCCCACCGTCAATGATAAATGATTGCCCGTTGATATAAGATGCTTTATCCGAAGCCAAAAATGCTATCAAATTTGCAATCTCTTCTGGCTTGCCGGCGCGTCCAAGAGAACAGTGTTCTAAAACTTCCGCACGTTGCTTCCCTGTGAGATTGGCGCTGATGCCGACTCCCAGCATCCCTGGAACGACGCAGTTTACCAAAATGTTATAGCGCGCCACCTCCTGCGCTAAGGACATGGTAAATCCCACAATCGCCGCTTTTGCTGTCGCATAATGGACGGGGACTTCCAGCATTCTCATTCCGGCGATAGAGCCGAGATTGATGATTCTGCCGTATCGTTGCGCAATCATTCCGCGAAGGACGGCTTTCGTGGTAATAAACGTTCCTTTCACGTTCACATCCATCACAAGGTTCCAATCCTCTTCCTCAATAAGCGGGAAAGGCATTACTTGCGTTACACCAGCATTATTTACCAAAATGTCGATGCGCCCAAACTCATTTAAAATATTTTCAACCATCTGGTGAATGCCCTGATAATCAGTCACCGATGTCTGATAAGAGAGAGCCTTCGCGCCTTCAGCCTCAATCATTTTCACTGTTTCTTCGGCGGCTTCTTTGTTGCTGCTGAAATTGAAAGCCACATCAGCGCCCTCTTTGGCGAAAACTTGACAGATTGCTCTCCCAAGAGCCCCCGAACCGCCGGTAATGAGGGCTTTCTTCTCTTTTAGCAATGACATATTAATTCCCCTTTCGCTGTCAACGGATTGACCCGTCTATAAGGAACTTATCAACTGCATAGCTAAGATATAAACCGCAGCACTTCGAGCAGATGCTGAATCGGTCGCGGATACAGAATTTCCTGAGTTTCTGGGCTATTTCGCTGTTGAATACCTTGTAGAAATCATCACAAAAAGCGTTGCCGGCGATGATGTCCCGATACCCCTGACAAAAGATAACATCGCCGTTTGAATGAATCCTGACAAAGTAGAATGGAAATATACATCTTTTCCGACCGAACGAATAGTTGTGTTCTAAAAAGTGCCTCTCGATGCGCTGTGAGCTTTTGGCATCCTTGGGAGTGGTGCTTACGTATGGTAGATTCAGACGGAATGCCAAATTATTTTTAACCTTGCTGATAGCTTGAGCCACTCCATTCGCGTCGAAAGAGCTAAAATCGCACCGCAACGCCTTCCAGCAGTCTGACGCGGTAATCTGGAATTCCTCTTTGAGTTGCCGTTCATATTCATGTCCCGCACCGTCAGTGACGAACCAAAGCAGTCCATAGTTAATACTGATTTAAGAAATGAAGTAAGTCTTTGACGCGGTAACCGTTAAGTATGTCCAATGTCTTTTTCTCCTTCCTCGGAATGTGGAATTACGTTTGGTGTGAGTTCTTTCAAATCCAACCGTAGGGGCGATGCCCACCCTACTGAGGCTGAAGTTGGTCTCGGTTTTCAAAGGTGGCCATGAAAGCCTGACGCGTCGTATAATTCGGACGCCATCCCATTTCCTTTTCAATCTTCGTTGTGCTTACACACATAGGGCCTTTTTGGGAAATACACATCCAAATCGGTGGAATATGAATCTTCCTGCGACGCCATTGTATCCTGGCGAGAATTGTTAGCGCCTTAAAGAGAAAACGCGGTAAGGAAATTACGTGCATTCCAATAGAGCGCGCAAGTTCAGACGGCAATTCCGGCTCTGGCCCGGTGTACTGCCAACACACATCTGAGAATTCCTTACGCAACGGGAACGAGTGCTTTGCAGCGTGCCAGTTTCTCCTTCGTTACAACAATGGGAGCCTCCGCTGAGCTTTCCCCTGGCCATTGTTGCGCAACTGCTTCCAGGCCCCATAGCTTCGAAAGTCCTTTCACTTTCGGACTAGCGCCAGCATACCACCACACTGGCGGCTTATAACCGATTCCCCCATGGGCGCGATACTGGTTATAGTACATCACGAATTGTGCGACGAAGGTTTCCAGCTCTTGGAGATTAGCGAACTCAGTAATCTTTAGACATTCCATGCTGAGGATCTTAATAAACGCTTCCGCTTTGCCATTACTCTCTGGATAATAGGCGCTAATCATCTTGTGGTCAATCTCCTCCTGATTAAGAAAGGCATCCAGTTTGCCCACGGAATCTTGCCAGGCGGAGGTAAAGGCGAGCGCGTTATCGGTTAAAATCTCCTGCGGTTTACCGTACAGGACGAAATCCGCCTGAAGTGCCGTAATCACATCATCTGCACACGCCGACTCGCAGACGTGAATACCAAGGCAGAAGCGGGAGAAATCGTCGATTACGACCAGGAGCCATACCCTCTGACCGTTTAGCAGGGGTAGCGGTCCCTTAAAATCCAGATGCCATAACTCATTAGCGGTCCGCCTTAGATAGCGGCGCCGTAAGATACCATCTGATTTCCCTCTCGGATGACGGGCTTTGGTGGGTAGATGATACTGGTGGAAAATCCGATTTACACTTGTATGAGAAATCGTCGCAATCTCTCGTCGCTCCAACTCCGCGCTGATACGACGCTCACCCCATCCTATGAGGGTGCGGATAACTACCACTAATAATTTCACTTCCAGGCTAATCTGGAAGTGGATAGTATTAGGGCGCCGGGATTCATCCATCAACGCCCGAAATCCCTGCTCCCGATATAATTTTTCCCACCGGCGAATGCTAGAAAAGCTGGTTTGAAATTTCTCAGCAACTTGTTTGACTGCCTGGCGTTCCGTGAAGCCAATCCTTTTTAGAGCCTGATAATACTTGACTGCTTTTTTCCGCCGCTTGGCGGAATTAATCAATTGGCGTCGGCGAGAATACCGGCTTCGCCGTTTGAGTTCCTGCGCCTGTTTCAATTGTTGTGTGCGTTGGCCTCGTCCATCAATGATTTGAGCCTCATTACCGCATTGATGAGCACAAGGCACACGACATTGTTTGGCGCGCTTCCGAGCTATTGTTCGATTTCGTGCTTCTTTAAGTTTGCGGCGTTTTTTCTGGGCCATTTTCCTCCACTCCGATGTTTAAGGCTGATGAGGTTACCATCAGGATATCACATCGGAACGTCGAAGAAAACGATTTTCTCACATGTGTGTTGGCAGTACATTGGCATAGTAGAAATCCTCGTTACCTCGAATCGGGCTTTTCTCGGTAAGCGGTTGGTCATTATCTGGATGAATTCCATAAGCGGCAATGCTACTTAGAACTATCAGTTTCCGTACACCAGCCAAAGCGGCAGTTTCGAAAACGTTAATGCTGCCATTAATATTTACATTGTCTGCTTCAGCCTCATTGCCGTAACTAAAGAATATCATGAAGGCAAGATGCACAACGACATCTACTTTTCCGAAAAACTGTTCTATTTTCGGGTCACGTATGTCGCAACTATGAAAAATGAGCTTATTCGTTTCCCATTGTTGGGGTGGAATAAGGTCGATGCCTATGACTCTGTCTACTTCCGCGTCATTTTCTAATAGAGGCAGCAACGCTCGCGCGATCTGTCCACTAACTCCGGTGATAGCAATAACACTCATAATTCTCACTCCACCTTTGGAAGGCGGAAGATGAAAGGATATAGCCCTTTAACCCACTAGCCCATTCGCCGTTTTATCCCTTCAGTTATCCCAAACTGGTTAGAAAAATATTTGAAGGAAAAATAAACGAGCAAAGCCGTAGCTAACTCGGTCGTTTCCTCCCAAAAGCAAGCCCATAGTGCTTTGTCAATAGCTGTATACAATATCAACTTAAAAAAGGCGTAAAAAGCTGCGCCCATCCCCAGACTTACGGGATACATCGCCCAGATTTGATTCCGGGTAAAGTAAAGCACGAAAAAGCCTGCTACAAAGGAGATAATAGCGATTGCTGGATATATCCACCGCTCGAAAACTCGCACTATTGACATTTCCTGTTGTACCGGGTATGAGTCTTTGATAATTCCCCAACTTTTCAAAGTAGGCGAAAAATGTCGGTCAAAATAGTCGTTCAAGATAGGGAAAGGAAGCGTGTAGTCTTCAGGGTAAAAACGCGGTTCCCTGTCCGTCGCAAAAAAAGGGATGGAAGCGGTCAACGCTAACAGCAGAATCATCCAAAGGATAAATGGCAAGAAAAGACAATCTTGTCCATGGCGCTTTGAACAACCTATGCAAAATTTGCGCAGTAAGCAGGGATTGCTGGCATCAGAGAAATGACAAACTTTTGTATTAAAAATCTCCATCATGCCAAATATCAATAATGCACTGAAAGGAACTGAAAGAAAACTGTGCGCAAGTTCTGCCCAGGTAACGACATGCCGATAGATATATACTTGTATCCCACAAAACGCTTCGGCTATGAAAAACAGAATCATGGCATATTTAATTTTCTTTATCCCGCTGTCTTTTGCTTTCCATAAAAGCTTGATGACAAAAATGATAGCCAGATAGACAGCGCCTTTAAGCAAATAGAAAACGACCAACGAAAGGACGCCTGCTCCCAACAGCATTATTCTCACCTCAAAAATATACCTGGTGTTCTACGGATATTATATATCAAAGAACCAGTGTTGTAAATCTCAAATAGGCTTCCTCTATTAACAGTTTCGGGTATCTCTTTAATACCGAAGATATTATTGCTTAAGATAAGCAAATTGTATGCCAACAAGAGGGATGAAAGGATAAGGGGGCAACGGCAAGATGACAAAAAGGTTAAAGAGTAAGAAATGAAAGGATGGAGGAATGGGTGTAACAATCTTACTTTTATCGCAATAAGTTACTACCCTAAAGAGCACTATGCAAAATTTACGATATCAAATGAAAAAAGTGCAAAATTTGCATATTGTTGGGTAAGTATTTCTGCATTGTCCTTACGCAAATACAATCCAGCGAGGTTTTCGCCCTCTTCGGGGATAGTTTACACACGCCATTTTTTTCAGGAGTTAGCATGACAAATCATAAGAATGAAAACGTAAAAACAAGACCAAGCCTATGGTCCCCAACATTCTCGTTTTCCCACTTTCCATTTTCAGTATTTATAGAGGGGTAAGCTGTCACACTATTTTCAGAATAAACAAAAAGAATTTGGACTATCCGGGGATAGCAATGTTTCAAAAGGATATGACACTATTGAGAAGTCATGATTTAATCGGGTTCCTCAGACATTATAAATAGTGTTCCAAAAAGAGAACCTTTTTCTCTGTTTCGGCTGCCCGACTAACCGACTCTAACTGGGAGTTAGAACGATTGGACCAGAGATGCGATTGGTGCGCCGTGGCCCTCACCCGCATCCCCATGGTACCAACGGTCGCCGTAAAGCGCGGTTACTGTCCAGTGGTGGTATGGCAACGACAGGCGCGAAAACGTGACACTGTTATGTTCAAAACAGACAAACTGACGTGCCAAAAATGAAAGCGAAACGAAGGTAGAGGGGATTAAGGAACTCAGCATTTTTACGTTTCGTTGCCGGCAATAATAGATTTTACATGGTGTCAGCACTCTTCTCCTTCGTTGCTTGATTCGAGCTCTGCTTCTGCTGTTGAGAAAAGAAATTGATGACATCTTTGAGCGTGATACCCGCGCTTAGGAGGCGCTTCCCAATTTGCTCATAGTTCTCCGACAGCGGAGAAAAAGGCTTTGGTTTTGTCTCTTTAATTTTTCTTTTGCCTCCAATGCGAATATCCACGCCTCTGCTTCTGAAGTCCCCCTTTTGCACATAAACACAATAGCAGCCTGCGCCATAACGTTTTTTAACTTCTTCCTGCAACAACTCGATAAGATCTTGGTGTAATAAAAAAGACCCCAAATTCTGCAAGTGCCCTCTTGAATTTCTCTCTGCAACAAAAACTTTCAAAAAGCTTGAATCTTCCTCTCTCTCTTTTTTATAAATTTTTCGCAAATAGGAAAGATGTTCTTCCAATCTTTTAATTTTTTGTTTTTCAGCAGACTCTTTTTTATCCTTTTCTTCTCTTTTGGAAAAAAACAAAATTGCTCACCTCTTTTAGACAAAAAAGCCATAAAGTAAGCCAAAAATTGACCATAAGTAATCCCAAAATTGCTCAGGAGTAAGCCAAAAATTACTCAGGAGTTCACCACACGGTTTTCTCTACTTTTTATAGTAAAGAAGGCAATTTGCCAATATTTTTCTTTAATTTTTTCAATTCTTGGTATGAAAGCCTAAGCATCGGACTTTTTCCAACGGCAATTTTACCTTCCTGTGCTAATTTTTTCAGTTTGTAATATGAAATTCCAATCAACTTCGCAGCTTTTCCAATAGAAAGAATCTGAGCTGCGCGTAACTCTTTTGCTGAAATATAACGTCTTCCGTTGATGCGCTTGAATGTCACAACTCCTTTTCCTTCAAGGCGACGAAGCGTATAGACTGATAGACCCGTCATCGTTGACGCTTCGCCAATTGAAAACAATTCTTTTTTCATCAGAAAAAACCTCATAAGACAGTTTTCTGTAATCGAATGCGCTTATCAAAAGAGAATACTACCTCGACCAAAAGGCGTCAAGTTATTTTATAGCCCCTGAGAACGTCTGAGGTGTCCTGTGGCGTTAAGTTATGGCAGATGATAGGTATGATAGCCGAAGGAAGGATGTTAATGCAGTAAGCGAAATGGTGGCAGAGAAAGACGACTGGTGAATATTCGATGGAATGTTGACGTACTCCCTACCCAATAACGTAAAACTAAATTTTTCTCTTGACTAATTTTAGTAAAACTGATATAATTTATATAAATTTAGGTAAAAGGTGATATTAAAAAATGGACTCTATTGATGTTGAACTTGTATCAACAAAAAAAGCAGCACAATTACTAAGTGTAACGCAAAAAACCATCTTGAATATGATTCACGACGGAAGGCTGGAGGCAACTAAACTGGGAAATGCTACCAGCCCATGGCGAATCAGGAAAGATTCAATAATGAAATATCGAGGAATGCAAAAATGACCACCCGCGCAATTGAAGACCACGAAATAAAATCAATCTTTGACCATATTTCAGGCACACATGCCAAGCGCAATGAAACGCTGTTGTTTTTAGGCATTGGAATGGCGCTTAGAGTTTCTGAGCTTGTAGGATTGACGGTAGGCGATGTCTACGATGACAGAATGGTCAAGAGCTATGTTACTATCCGAGCCGAAACCGCGAAGTGGTAGAGATCTTAGGTAAACCTTATCAAATTAAGAAGAAGGGTGGAAGGCGGTCAATTGTTACGACTGATGAAGAAAGGGTTATGGTGCGATTTGTCGATAATGAAGCTAAACATATCACTATTCGCAAAACTAATGACTAGATGGCCTAAAGATTTAGACTGGGAGCCATAAAGCTATGGTTTAGTTGTACAGCTTCAGACTTGGGGAACAAAAAAAGCGTAGAGAGTAAGCAAAATAGGGATTGGTTTAAATGATTGATATAGATAGCTTAATTGCACATCAAATTGAAGTTGAACCGTATAGCTTAGAAGATGATTTCGACAAGCTCAAGAAGGCGGATTTTTCCGATGGACTATATCGTAATGGTGAAGAGTATCATGGTTTTCAACTACTCTTGCGCCAGACGATGCAACATCCCATCTTGTCAAAAAAGCAAGAGCAGGAATATTTTGCTGTGATTCAAAATGGGGCAGACGATGCGAGTAAGTTGGAGGCACGAAATCAAATCATAATACATAATCAAAAATTGGTTTTAAGCATAGCAATGCGTTATCGAGGAAGAGGTCTTGAATTAGAAGATTTAATCCAAGAGGGAAACTTAGGTTTAATTGCTGCCAGCCAGAGATTCGACCCCGCCAAAGGCTTTAAATTTTCTACCTATGCTATTTGGTGGATTCGGCAAGCAATTCTGCGCGCCATAGAAGAAAAAGCGGATATAGTCAGAAAGCCATCCTATCTTTTTTATCAAAAGTCTCGGATTTTAAGAGCAAGAGAGGAATTGTTTCGGTTTTTGGGACGAGAACCTGATATGGATGAACTTACTCAAGCCTGCGGAATATCACGGTCAAAGCTAGAGAATATCTTTCTCTCATTACAAGCGGAAACTTATTTGGATGCAGATTTAGAGACTGATTACGACGGCGTTGATACTGTCGGCAGTTTTATCCCTGATGAAAGAATCTCTACTCCCGCAGAAATTGTCTCAGACCGGGTTTTTGAGGAACAATTAGAGGAATTGCTTTCTGCTCATTTCTCAAAGAAAAAATTCAACATTATCAAGCGTCGGTTGGGATTCGATGGAGGAGAACCAGAGACATTAGAAAAAATCGGCAAAAGATTCCACCTTTCGCGTGAAAGGGTTAGGCAAATTGAGAAGGAATTAAAAGACATCGCAGGTACAAATCCGCAAGGGGATTCTATAATAGAAAAACTTTCTAAGTCGAAAAAAGCCTTACAACGCAAGAAGGGGCGATGCCAGGTTTGTGGAAAGAGGTTATCAAGAGACAAATGGCAGTATTGTAGTGACCAATGCCGAGAAAAGATTATTGCCAAACATCAAATTACTGCGACGAGTGTGGATAGACAAAAACACCCGCCCATACTTTCTAATAAACGCGATAGTGTATCGCTCTCTTCCACAAGTGACCTGCCTGTGAGGACGAGTTTGCTAACGCCAACCACGCAATACACGCAGACAAGCGAGCAAAGGCAATTAACCTTATTTCCATTGCCTGAGAAAGAGATTAAAAAGAGCAAAAAACGCCTGAATCGTAAGTCTACCATCAATAAGAAAGATGAAGTTTGCGTACAACTGACGTTGCTTCCTGTTTAACCTACAAAATAAAGATAATAGTTGAGGGGAAACAATGTACACAATAGTTTATCCCAAAGCCTATATTGAAGAATTGACGACGCTTGAAGTGGCGTTGGAAGTATATCAGAAAGAGAATTTTTTCGCTCACAAGAAAAAACTTTTGGGGCATGAATTTAATCGAAAAGTTCAGCAACGCATCTGGGAAGATTACCAGCACTTATTGTACAAAGCCGTCTCTAAAACGCTTAATGAGAAAGATTTAGAATTACTGAAACAGTACTGTCAAAAAGAGGGACACGTTGAAATATTCGCCGACCAAGATCGACTATTCTTTCCCACCGAATTGAACCGTGATAATCAGGGAAAAATCACAGACGTGACCTTCAATTATGTTGACAACGAAGTGACAAAGCGATGGTTTATTCATGTTTGGAAAATTTGGAAAGGAGAGGAGCGTATCAATATTTGTTCGTCACCTAAGTGTGAAAATCTATTCATAGGGCGCAAAGACCAACAATATTGCAGTGCTCAGTGTCGCAAATATGCATGGGACAAAAAGCATCGTGCCCCCAAAAACTCACCACAAATACCTTGATTTTTAATATAATGAAAAAACATCGTAAAAATGTATAATTTTCCAGTAATATAGGGAAAAATAACTTGACAAAAAAGTGTCGGAAATATATAATTTAACCCGGAATTGGAACAAATTCGCTCATATTTTCGCAGAATATAGCAGGGAAATACGAGTTGTTTGGTTTCAATTAAGTAACTCATCCTTTCTGTAAACTGTGTAAAAATCACGGACACGAAGAACTGTTTTCTTCGTGTCCCAAGCAATATCAAGAGGTGAGAGTAGGAATGTACAGCATACGAAGCCTGCGGAATCGAAGCGGACTTTCGCAGCAAGAACTTGCGGATTTGGTCGGCATCTCCATCCGAGAATTGTCGCTGGCTGAACAAGAGCGGTTAATCTTAGACCAGCGTGAGAAAAAGCAAATTGCGGAGGCTCTCGGCGTTAAAATCAACGATCTCATTTGGGCGTGCGATTTGAAAGATGCCGAAGATGCGGACGAAATTGAAGGCACTGAGGATGACGAAGAAGAATAGCTCATACCCGCAAGTCGGCGGCTTGCTTTAAGCGTAGCGCACTAGGGTCGCTCCTGAAAGGCGGATATCCCGACCGCCCCGTGCGCTATTTTCAAATCGGGACTGCTATGGGAGGCAAAAGATGATTGATAAAAAGCAACCTTACTTTATAGCGCTCCATAATTTACATTTAGTTGAAAAAATACCTCCATCCCCTGAAGACAAGGAAAAACTTGTCGCTTCTGTATACCGTTATTTTGACTCTCCACCTCTGAATACAATAATACCGCAAAAAATAACACAGACAGGGGAAAAAAGCTATCGGCAATCATTTGACGATGACTCGTCTCTCGAAATTACAAAAGCTGATTTGATATATTCTCATCCCAAAGAGAAGGATTGGTGGACTGAAAAATATCAATTCTTTCTTGAGGAATACGCTAAATTGAGAAATCTCATAGATGGATATATTGACGGAAAAATCAAACTTTGTTACCTTCTATGGTTGGATGACAGATTAGGGAAAATTAATACAGGATTAATATGGGAGCAGGGAACTCCATTCCAAATTATACAAATGAAGAAGTATGAAGATGAAGAAATTTTTCTCCTCCCATCCTGGATAAAGCCACAACAACGTGCTTATTTACAACAGTGGAATTCTATTACAACGCTTTTTTTCCCAGCATACTTAGAATTAATTTGTGTATTTGCAAATAAACCTCTTATACAACGATGTATAGCTTACCAGACGACCAGAACACCAGCATGCCGAAACATTTTTATAGTGTCAAGAAAAAAAGGACCAACACAACAGTTTTGTTCAGATAAATGCAGAAGGCGAATATTTGAGCATGAAAAAAAACATCCTGAATATAGAGCGAAACGCTATGCTATTTTGGACGCAAAACAGGGAAAATAGGCGGTAAATAAAGTCAGTGCATCTTCTTGAATTCTAACCTATAATATAGATGATACAATTTGAGTAACATTAAAACAAGTGAAAGGAGGCAAGAAGTCAATGGGCATGCGACTTCGTGAGATTAGACAACAGCGAGGTGTGACACAGTTCGAGCTCAGCAAGTTCATCAATGTGCATCCGCAACGAATATCGGAAGTCGAACATGGCAAGGGAGACATCAAGTTTAAGCAGGCAATAAAAGCCGCGGAATTTCTTAGAGTTAGTCTCGACGAATTGGCAGGCATTCAAAAACAAGAACCCGCTACTGGGCAAACAGCGCGGGTTTGTATAAATGCCTAAAAAGAAAAATGCCGCTTAATACGGCGGAATGTTTTTTAACGCTTGTTAGACGGACAGGCGTAATCATTTAATTATACCAAATAACCCCCGTCTAAAACAAGAAAAATTGTTATGAGTGTAGTAGTGGCGTGAATTTGAATGAAACTAAAGGAGTTTCGCCGCGCGGATACGCGGCGAGAAAACATCCAAATGGACAATAAAATTAAAATTTATAAAAAGGATGGTAAATACAATGTTAAATGAATCAACTGCCCAAATAGGGCAAGAAGAAAAAACGATAAATGAGAACAAAGGTTTAGTCGTAGCTCCCACGAGCCATATCATGACACCCGACAAAATGTACGGACTGGAGACACTCGACCGCGAGGACATTACGCTCCCGCGAATCAAGTTGGGTCAAGCAATGTCGAATGAGGTATCGAACGGAAACGCATCTGATGACGAGATGCGACAGCTTGCCGAACAGTTCTACCATATGATGAAAAAAGGCAACATCAAAGCCGATGACGACGAAGAACTACCGTTCTAACGACGAATTGCCGGGCGGTTCACGCCCCGGCGATAAGATAAGAAAGGATGCAAAAAATGCTCCAAGAACACCGAATCGGAAACATATCTTTCAGAGAAGCAATTGACCCGACTGGACATCTCAAAGCAAAACTGAATATCGGTGGAGTCGCGCTCACGCTTCAACAGGCTACCTAGAACGATTTGGTATCACTCACCGAAACGGTCGGGAAACTTGAAATGAGGGAAGTCGAAGAAGAAAAGGAAGCAATAGAAACCTCAACCGATGTTGAGGTCGAGGAAACAACAAAAGAAAGCGCCATGGAAGTTGAGGAAACAACAGAAGAAAACGAAGATGATACCGAGCTCACTTCATGAAAAAGGTTTGCCTACACGGGGGGCACCCGAACGGGAAGGGAGGTGCTAACCCGGCCCCTTCCCTTGTAGGTTTTTTCGCCCACCGCCTGCGCTGTACACGCAGTGGACTTAAACCACCTCGCCACCGTCCTTTGCGGTGGGCTTTTAACCTTAACCTATGGCGAGGGGTGAGGTGTAATTATGAACGAAAATTCAAATGATTTGTTGAATAACACATCGAAATTCTTTGATGATAGAATATTATATGGAACAGATTCAACACAAAACATCATATCAGTTAACGCGAACAAAAAGGGCATAGCAACAGTGTGGAGACGAGTTGATGGGAAAATTATAAAAGAAATTGAAACATTCCATAATTGGTTTGTGATTTCCGACTTGAGCCTTTTGGACGGTATTAAAGCAAAGTATGAATTAAAAGAACTTTCTGGCGAACATCCGTTCAAATATCAGGTTTTCACAAAGAATTATGTGACATTAGAACGCGGCATTGTGGGAAATTACAACGCGAAATACAAGACCAAACATAGTGGTTTTTACGACCTACCTAATTCTGTTGTGGTACATTTCCCAGCGACCGAGCAATATCTTATCCAAACAGGGCGGACGTATTTTAAGGGGATGAACTGGGAAAAGCTTCACAGACTACAATTTGACCTTGAAACGTCTTCTCTGCATCCAGAGGATGGCGGAATATTCTTGATTTCAATTTCAGATAACCGAGGATACGAGCAAATCATTGATGATTCTTCTATGTCAGAACCCGAATTGATTCTTCAATTGATACGGATTATCCAAGAGAGAGACCCCGATATTATCGAAAACCACAACCTTTTTGAGTTTGACTTCCCTTTCCTTTTCTACCGCGCTAATATCCACAAAATTAAGTTAGCATTAGGACGGGACAGAGCGCCTGTATCCAAATTTCAAGGGACGCTCAAAGTTGGAGAAAGCACAGTCAAATTTACGAGGTATTCAATACGAGGGCGTGAAGTTATTGATACTCTTCACGCGGTAAGGCGTTGGAACGCTATCACCCGCGAGCTTCGTAGCGAAGGACTTAAAGAATCCGCGCAACACTTAGGAATCACAAGTCAAAACCGTGAGTATATTGATGGTGATAAAGTTCCGAAAGTTTGGCAATCGGATAAAGACCGTGTACGGCGATATGCCCTTGATGATGTTAGAGAGGTTCAAGCATTATCTTCGATGTTGATGCAAGACAAATTTATGCTTGCACAAATTGTCCCCATGCCTTTTGAAAAAGTAGCAACGTCAGGAACGGCGTCAGCATTGGATTCAATAATGATTCGCGGGTATCTTTCACAAAATCAAAGCCTACCAAAGCCTAAAGAGAAAATCGGAACTTTCAAAGGCGCCACAACTGAGCTTTTTATTGAGGGTGTTATCCAAAATATCCTTCATGCCGATGTTTCATCAATGTATCCAACCATAATGCTCACAAAAAATATCAAACCTGATTCCGACCCCCTTAACCTTTTTTTATCTATTTTAAACACCCTAACAGACACCAGGTTGAACGCAAAACGCAAACTGAAGGATATATCAAGAGGAAGCGTGGAATATGTCCAAATTAACGCTTTACAGCAAGCTATGAAAATTCTGATTAACAGCGCGTATGGCTATTTGGGTGCAACCTTTACCATGTTCAATGACCCGCAGCAAGCTGCCGAAGTCACACGGTATGGCAGAGAAATTTTGGGAGATATGCTTAAAGCGATAAGAGAATTAGGCGGGAAACCTATCGAAGCAGACACGGACGGCGTTTACCTACAATTCCCCGATGGCGCAAAGCCTGACGAATTCATCGAAGCTATCAATGATAAGATTACTTACGAAGGGGTAAGAATCGACGGCGAACTTTACATAGCGATGTTCTCTATCGGAAAAAAGAATTATGCACTATTGGAATCTGATGGAAAAATCAAAATAAAGGGCGCAGGATTGAAAGCAAGTGACCTTGAACCCGTTTTCGCTGATTTTCTGAAAGATGGCTTAGCATATCTTATGCGAAGTGATGTAGCAAGTTTAAGGGCGTGTTACGAAAAAACAGTTGAATATATTCGTAGTGGAGATATCGAAATTGAACAATTAGCAAAAACCACCAGATTATCTAAGTCGGTTGTAGAATACCAAAATGAGCGCAAAGCAACCCAACCACATTATGAAGCGCTTATAGCAGCAGGCGTAATGGATTTAGAAAAAGATGTAAATGTAAGTTACTACAAAGCACGAAACGGATGGAAATTGATATCCGAATACGATAACGATATTGATAAGTCACACTATTTCAACAGATTATCTCAGACAGCGCGACGATTTGAGAAGGCATTTACGAGAACAGATTTTCACGCATTATTTAATGCAGAACCATCCCTATTTGCAGGCGCTTTGGATATCATTAAGCCGACCCACCGAATGGTTGAGGTTGAGCCGAAAGAATGGGTCGAATTAGCACATGGCATAAAGTTGAATAAAGCCGACTCTACCTATAAGGTCCAACGACATTACTGGACTGAAGCTTCAGATAAGGTAAGCATTGAAGACTTTTGCGGACAATTCGGGAATGTTGATATTTACAGAAGCGCGTTATCTGTCATCAGCCCAACCGAACCTAATGGCGATTTATCTTTCTATCCAAGATGTGGCGATTTCTTCATGGAATTTGAAGGTTTAAGAGATAACAAAGAGCGGCAAGCCTGTACAATCAAAGCAGCACATTTAGCTTATGATATTGTTTCGGAACTATTCGGATGCGCTGAGGCTATCCGATACCGATACAACGGTGGGAAATCCTTATATCTTTTTATACCGATGAACTATTTTGAGAAAACTTCCGCTGTCTATAACCTGAATCTGAAATATAAAGTCGTGGCGGAAGCCATCCAAGAAAAACTACCGAAAGAACTGCGTATCATTGACTTAACACTTTATGACCTTGCGGATAGGATGTTGCGAATGCCTGAAAGCATATATCCAAATGGCGGTTACGACGTGGAAATTCCGATAGAGTTAATTTTCAATGAGAACTGGGATGCCATAATCGAATATTCCCGTAACATACCCAATATCCAAGAAAACAAACCAAATCCCAACCCAACCCAACAAGCAATTGAAATATTCGCCCTTCTTACGAAAGAAGTAAAAGAAAAACCTCCGAAAGAAAAAACAAAAGTCAGCACTCGGAAGCGGGTTAGGCGGAAACAAGCCCAACGATTTTGGGAAGAACAGTTTAAAGATGCACAAGCGCCGTGTATGATGAAATTAGCTGAAGCGATAGCCAATGGAGAAAGCATCGGATTTGAAGGACGAAATAAGCTGATATGGGAATGCTATCAAAGCGGATATGATGAAACAACCATCGTTGATTTGTTTCTTGCCTATGGGGATGCTACGCGATACGGAGTTTTAGAAGAATATCCCGAAAGTCCTAACGGATATAAACTGAAAGCGACTTTTAATCCATTCAGAAACGATAATATAAGCATGATTGACCCGTCCTGCGAAAAGGTGACGCAATGGTGTGATTGGCAACATTGTTTTAAAGCGGAACGATTTAGACCACAAGAACAACATGAGCAACTATCATTTATTGAGTTTAGAGAGAAAGGACGCGCCCTATTGCAGAAAGCAATAGACGATGAAGAAAATTTAAACATTGATTTTTCAACAGCTATTGATGGTAGCATGGCAGCGGGCAAAACGTATCAAATAGCGCGAAAATCAATCTTCTTGACCAACACGGGACACCCGACCACTGTTTTAGCCCCAACCCATGCAGCCTGCACAAAAGTGTTGAATGAAATCGAAAAACTTGGCGGCGTTGGTAATTCAGTTGTATGTGTTCATGTATTTGGTCAGCGCGAGGATACTTGTATTTCTGAATATTGGCAGAAAAACCAAGCATGTCCATCGTGTAAAATATTCAACCAATTTTTTGGCAATGTGGAAAAAGACGCATCGGAGGAGAAGCAGAAAGCGGCAAAAAAGAAGTATGCACAGCGAATTAAGATTCAGATGGAAAAGTCTGGGCGCATTATAGATTTACCACAATTGTGGGAAATCGCAATTTCTTACAACGCTTGCGCCTGTGTCATTGGAAAAATCTTAGCGGTCCCCGAATTGCCTGATAAACTGACTGCCCTGACCGTGATGCCCCATGCCTACATAATCAATCAGCAAAATCGAACCCTTATTGCCCGCAGAATCCGACCCGAATATGTTTTTGTTGATGAGGCGGATTTGATGATTGATTCGATGTTACCTTGTCATTTAAGAGAATTGCAAATTGCATCAACCCGCAGTCGTTTAGACGGATTATATTTCAAGCCATGTGGAATGCAATGTGACAAATGCCACGTCCATTTTTCAGATACTTACACCAACCGCATCCGACCTGTTGGGAAGGTTGAATCAGCCGACCAATACAAAGAAATAGGAAAGCCAAGCAGATTCGGAGATTTTCTAAGAGAATGTACTAACGAAGCGCGGGAACTGGAAGCAAAATCGCTAATTTTCCCCAGTTTATTCCTTTTTGATGAAATAGAGCAGAACATTAACCGAATTGAAGCGGCATTGTCAGTCGTTGAATATACAAATGATATGACCCCTGACAACTATTTTACAGCCATCCGCGATAAGCTATTGGAAAATCCGATTGAAGGCGTGGAAATCGAAGAGTTATACGAAGGTCTGAGCTATGAAGAATTAGATGAAAAAACAGGTAAGATGGTTGTTAGAGAAATTCGTCCACCTGTCCATGTTGCAAAGCTAACCATGTCAAGTTGTATTGAGCGCGCCTATTTTATACCTAAAGAAGCGTTTGACCCTGATTGGGATGGGTTCATAATTGACCAAGAAGACACGAAAGAAATCGGTTTAATTTCATTAAACAAAATTTGGGCAACATCGGGCGCTAAGATGCAATTTAACGACACCGACACCGAACGCAGGTTAAAAGCTCTTTTGGAGTTTGCGTCTTTTTGCGAATTTGCCCCCCAACATCCCAATGACCCCAAAAAGAGAACAATTGGAATGTATTTTGAATTTAGAACCAAGCGCGAACAGCCCAAAGAGGATAACTTAGAAGAAAGTGAGGAAAGAGAAATTAACCGAAAATACGGCGGTGTCAATGCCTGCGGGATTAAGTTGAGATATCTTGACATTTTAAATTATCGCGGAACCGTAAAGTTTTTAAGAACTCGCAAAACCATGATGCTATCTGGGACATTCCTTGACCGTGACCGCTTAGCTGAAAGTTTATTGTTACACCCCGATGAAATAAATTATGTTGACGCCCGCGTCCCGATGCACAATGAATTCCTCATTTTACATCATAACCCTGATATGGGAAAGCTGGTCAGGAATTTAACAGGCGTATCATTGGCAGCTTTTGGAAACGACCATGCGATGGAACTATATAGGCGAATCGTTGAAAAGCGACCAGCGACAAAATTTCTGCATTATGCCATCAATACATTGCAGGGCAATGTTTTCTACTCAGGCGTATCAAACGACGAAAGCAGGAATCAAAATTTTTATGTGGAAAACGAATGTCCGAAAAATACCCAAATTCCTAAGTGGTGCAGCGCAGAAGAGAAAGAAATGCGAAGCGATAACTGGTTATTCGTTGACAAGTTGCGCTCCTCCACATCCAGAGCCGTTGACCGAGAACAATTTGATGTTTTGACCGTCCATCGGAACGGATACCCCGATTGGTATGATATAATGCCGTTGGTAAGCGCAGTAAAGCAATTTGTCAATCCCGATGTGGATTTAGAAACCTTTATCGAATATAACCGACAACGCGCCGTTTTCCAAACACTTTTGCGCAATCCACGTAATGACCAACGGCATGTTTCAATCAATCTGTCGGGAGACCTTCACTATACAGCCTATCCCGACTATCTGAGAAACCGCGTTATTCCAACAGAAATTTTGATGGATAAGTTAAAAGCTACCCATCCTGACAAATTCCTATCCAATAGAGAAGTACAAATTGAGCTTTTAGCACGAGTAGCAGTCGGATTTCTTGACGGTACGATTAACGACATAGACAATCCGACCTCTATATTTGAAAATTTTGAATTTAAAGGCAATTATGGAAAAGGCGAATCAGCACGGAAAGTTGAAATTGATTTATCTGAATTCTCTGAAGAAGAACAACATATTATCAACAACTATATCGAAAAATATTCTGAGAATACAGACCACGCAGAGGCATATAAATGGGCGATTGAACGATTAAAACATGTTAAGCAATGTATTAGTGATAAGGGATATGTTGAACTTCGAGAAGATAAAAAAGGGCAGCGACGAATTTGGGAAAATTGGCTCAAATATTTAGTTACAAATAATTATCTTATAGAGATTTCAATTAAAACAGGAAGGCGACCAAAAACAGCCTATGAGAACGCGAAAACCTAATAACCATGCGTTTTCAGAATAACGGTCACCCATTTGCAACTTTTGTAATGATATATATTACAAATTCAGCAAAAGGGTGACCGTTATTAAATAACCATCAATTTGTATAATTTGTAATTCCCAACTTCAAATCATACAAGTGAGTGACCGTTTTGCGCGGATAAAATATTAAAACATACTGAAAGGTGGTGATAATTCATGATAGAGCTCCGACCATATCAACACGAATGTATTGAAGCAATAGAAGCAGCGCAGAAAAAAGGTACAAATCGGCAATTAGTTGCGCTTCCTACCGGGACCGGGAAAACGATTATTTTTACTACGGTCGCCAAGAAGCGCAACGGACGGACATTGATATTAGCGCACCGAGACGAACTGATAGAACAAGCGGTTGATAAATTGACTATGGTTTGGGATGACGTAAGCGTAGGCGTGGTAAAAGCCGAGCGGAACGATATTGACAAACAAGTCATTATAGGGTCTGTGCAGACTGTATCCAGAGAGAATCGGTTAGAACAATTGCCTAATGACTTCGACTTTATTGTAACTGATGAATCGCATCACGCGCCAGCGGCTACATACCAACGCATCTACAAATATCTTGGGGTTATGGCAGAGGGTTCTGAGGATATCCGGTCCGACACTCTCCATCTTGGCGTTACTGCCACACCACAAAGAACAGACAAGCTTGGACTAAGCGATATTTTTGATAAGATAGTATTCCATCGAAGCATTCGGGATTTTATACCTGATTACTTGTGCGACTTGCGGTGCGTGCAAGTAATGACGCATATTTCAATTGATGGCGTTGAAACATGGGCGGGAGATCTCCGAACTGAGCAACTATCGGCATTACTGAACACAGCGAATTGCAACGAATTGATAGTCGAGGCTTGGAAGGAACACGCGCTTGGACGCCTGACGCTATGTTTTACTACCGACGTGGCGCATGCAAGGGACCTTTGCATGGCGTTCCAAGCGGCAGGTGTTGCGGCGGATTGGGTATGTGGCGAAACTCCGATAGATTCTCGTCGCGACATCCTTGCCATGTTTGCGCAGAGAGATATTGAAGTGCTGACGAATTGCGCTGTCCTTTGTGAAGGTTATGACAATCCTGCAATTGACTGTATCATTATAGCCCGACCAACGAAAAGCAAATTGCTTTTCACTCAAATGATAGGTCGAGGAACGCGCACCTTTCCAGACAAAAAGGACTGTCTAATCCTTGACGTCTCCTGTATTTCGACTGAGCATAACTTAGTGTCTTTTCCTTCGTTATTCGGACTTTCACTGAAAAAACAAGACGGCGAAAAGACATTGACAGAGCAATTAGAGGAGAAAGAAGCAAAGCTACATATCCGTTTCGGTCAAGGCATCAGAAGTGATGAGGTAGACTTATTCAGTCGAACGGCGGATAAGAAAGACCCATACGCCATGCGGAACTTAGCTTGGGTGCGGTTAAAAAATGGTTACCGATTGTATCTTGGCAATGATGGCACAATCAATATCTATTCGGCGTTTAGTATGCCTACACATTACCGAGTCTTCTATCGCAATAAGAAAGATAATCGGCAAATCACAACGCACCCCGTCGAACTATCTTGGGCTTTTGGACTGGCAGAATCGGAGGCGCGGCGGGTGACGCATGGGAACTTAACGTTGGTGGACAGAAACGCCCGATGGCGTCAAGACCCGGCGACGTATAAGCAGATAGCGAAGATAGCGGAATACGGCGTCTACCGAACTGATTTAACAAAAGGCGAAGCATCAGATTTGCTTGCGCAGATATTTGCTGAACAACAATATTAATTATGTCGGGAGAAAAGGTAAACAATGACAACAAGAGCTTTAGAGGATAACGACATTCAAGCAATCTTTGAGAATAGTTCAGGTTGCAATGCACTCATTGAAACGGATGAAACAGACTGGGGTTGTGAAATTTGCGCTTATCGGTATAATTGCCCATTACATCCTGAAGAGTGCCTCGACGAAGAACAAGGCTGTGAGTATTATATCCCTGATATAGACGATGAGGAGTGATGACAGAATGCGATGGACGCAGGCGATTCGCCTGGGCGGCGGCGGGGTAGTTCATGATTTGAAATTGAAAGGAGAAAAATAATGAAAGGTAAACTTGAACGAACAACTTTTGAAGTAAGCCGAGAGTTGGAGTTTTTTTCTGAAAAAGAACTCCAAATGCAGATAGGGCATGGTAAACAGTGGTGGCCTGTGGCAATACTAAAGGAACTTATTGACAATGCGCTGGACGCTTGCGAAACTTCAAATATTGCACCTGAAATT
>Ga0194112_10001700_pt1 | contig 31988 bp, 15 predicted proteins | sample TA2MahC400mmetaG_FD_146191 | JGI IMG/M metagenome (GOLD analysis project Ga0194112, IMG submission 146191) | Freshwater microbial communities from Lake Tanganyika, Tanzania - TA2015016 Mahale Deep Cast 400m | ecosystem: Environmental > Aquatic > Freshwater > Lake | place: Tanzania: Lake... | reverse complement strand
CGCGGCAGGTGATGTTGATGTCCAAGCATGGCATGAACCGGGTCTGGAGCTGGGATCATTGCTTCAACGCCCTCGCTTTGGCCGGCTGCCATCCGGACCTGGCCTGGGATCAATTCATGGCGTTTGCGGACCATCAAGACGCCAACGGCTGTTTCCCGGACAGCTACAACCCCATGAGCTATGGCTGGGAGTTCGTCAAGCCGCCTGTTCACGGCTGGACGCTGGCGCGGATGATCGAGTGGGCCGACCCCGGAACGGCCCGCTTGCGCGAAGCCTACGAGATGCTTGTCCGCTGGACGCGCTGGTGGCTCAACGCGCGCGACTCGGATGGCGACGGGTTGCCGGAAATTCATCACGGCAACGACACGGGCGCGGACAACAGCACCATCATGAACCTCGGCATGCCGCTGGCCACGCCCGACATCGCCGCCTATCTGGTGCTGCAGCTCGATGCGCTGGCGCAAGTCGCGCAGCGGATTGGCCGTCCCGCGGACGCCACGCTCTGGCGCGAGGAGTCGGCACGCCTGCTGAAGCGGCATCTGGCCCTGCAATGGCGCGCGGGCGAACCCCGCGCGATCCGACCGGGACAGGGCGCCCTTCCGCAGCCCGGCGATGCCTTGCAACCCTGGATGACGGTGGTGCTCGGCGACCGCCTGCCGGCGGCAAAGCAGAAGGCATGCGTCAAGGCCATCTCCCGCTTTCGCTGCGTCGCGGGTTTGGCCACGGAAACCCTGAAAAGCCCGCTTCACGAGCGCGATGGCTACTGGCGCGGCCCGGTCTGGGCGCCCTACACCCTGCTGGCCTGCGACGGCCTGCGGCGGATGGGGCAAGCGAGAATGGCGTCGCAAATCGCCGCTGATTTTATCGGTAACTGCCGCGTCGCCGGCTTCGCCGAGAATTTTGCCGCCGACAATGGCGACCCGCTTCGCGATCGCGCCTACTCATGGACGGCGAGCGCTTATTTTGTACTGATGCAACATATCAGGGAAGGGAACGACCAGAAGAAATCGTAATCCGTAATCGTCGCCCGTCCTCTTCCATCGAAAGAGGGAAGATGGGTTGACGATGGCGGGCGACGAGAGCGGATAACGAGTAGAGTTCGTCTTAATCGTCCACCGCTATCGCGCGCCAGGCCGTAGCCCGCAGGGCGAAGGCTGGTCGCCCGCTATCGTCCACCGGAAGAAAACGAGGAAGCGCGTGTTTTACGAATTGGATGACGGAAGTTCGGTTGACGATTACGGCGACGACCACGGATCACGAGTGGAACATGTCGCCCCGTACACCGTTGTCGTCGCCGTAGTCGTACACCGAAAAAGAAGCTGATGTTTTCGAAAAAGAGGAGCTAAATGAACCGACGTGACTTCATGCGAATGACCGGACTGGGAATCCTGGCGGCCGGGATGCCGGGGGTTGGCATGGCGGAAGGCGCTTCGCCAAGCAGCGGCAAGCCCAACATCATCTTCGTGCTGGGCGACGATATGGGGATAAATATCGGCATCGGATGCTACTCGGACCGCAAGGGGCTGACCCCCAACCTGGATGCTCTGGCAGCCGGCGGCGTCCGGTTCGAACGCTGTTTCGCGACCCCGATCTGCGGACCTACGCGGTGTTTGCTTATGACCGGCCGATACCCGTTCCGGACGGGCGGATGGGATCATAGCAGCGGGGCAGTCCCCGCGGTTCTTGCCCAGAATGAATATCCCATGGCGCGGATCCTCTCCGAGGCCGGGTACGACACCTGTTGCGTTGGCAAGTGGAGGCAAATGGCGCAGACACCGCGTGAGTGGGGCTTCGATGAGTACGTCATGTCACCGACTGCCACCGGATATTATTGGACGAAAAAGTACACAAAGAACGGCAAGGAAATTACGGAGGACAAAGATGTCTTCTTCCCGGACGTTTGTCAGGACTATGCGCTGGAGTTCATCCGGCGGCATGGCGTCGGCGGCAAGGCCGCCGGCAAGCCGTTCTTCCTGTACTACCCGACGCATCTCATGCACAACCATCTCGCACCCACGCCCGATTCCAAAACCGGCGTGAAAAGCAATCCGGGAGAGCGCAGAGCGGAGAATCTGATCTACCTCGACAAGCAGATTGGGGCGTTGGCAACAGAGCTGGACCGGTTGAACTTGCGTGAGAATACGCTCATCATCTTTGCGGGCGACAATGGAACCGACATGGCAGGATACACGATAAATAAGCGCCGAATCAGCGGGGGGAAGCACACAATGTTGGAGGGCGGAGCACTGGTGCCGTGCATCGTCAACTGGAAGGGCACCGCCCCGGCTGGTAGCGTTGTAAAGGATCTGGTTGATTTCAGCGACCTCCTGCCGACCTTCGCCGAGCTCGCGGGCGCCAAACTGCCGGACAAGGTGCCGTATGACGGTTTGAGTTTTGCGCCGCTGCTGCGCGGGAAGAAGGGCGTATCGCGCGAATGGATCTTCATGGGCTGCGATGACAAATGGTATGTTCGCGAAGATAAGTGGAAACTCAATCAGGCCGGTGAGTTGTTCGACATGAAGGACGCCCCGTTCACGGAGCCGCTCGTGCCGGCCGATTCGAAGGACCCGGAAGCCGCCGCCGCGCGCAAACGGCTGCAGGCCGTGCTCGACAAACTCAATCCGGCCGGCGGCAAGCTGCCGCCGAAGAACTCGGATAAGGACAACGAAAAGGAATAATGGCGCCGACCTAGGTCCGATGACAGAAGTGTGAATCGGTGAACGATTACGTGCGACGATTACGGTGGACGATGGGGAGCAAATCCTCGTAATCCGTAATCGCGTGCCAAGCCGTAGCGCGAAGCGCGAAGGCTGGTCGCCCGTAATCGTTAACCGAAAAGCAAATGGTGTATGCAAACAAGGAGGCAGAAGATGAACCGACGTGACTTTATGCGACTGGCCGGACTGGGTGTGCTGGCGGCCGGGATGCCGGGGTTTGAAATGGCGGAGGGCGCTTCGCCAAGCAGCGGCAAGCCCAACATTATTTTCGTTCTGGGCGACGATATGGGCATTGACTCCCGCATCGGCTGCTACGGCTCCGGAGACAATCCCAGCCGGACACCCAACCTGGATGCCCTGGCGGCCGGCGGCATACGGTTCGAGCGATGCTTCGCGTCCGTGATATGCGGCCCGACGCGGTGTCTGATCATGACCGGCCGCTACCCGTTCCGGACTGGCGGGTGGGATCATGGCCCCGGGCTCGCCTCGGTTCTGCCGCAGAATGAATATCCCCTGGCGCGGATTCTTAAGGAGGCGGGGTACAGCACGTGTTCCGTCGGCAAATGGCGGCAGCTTGAGCTGACGCCGCGCGACTGGGGTTTCGATGAATATGTCACCGACCCAACGCCCGCAGGTTTTTACTGGCTTGACGAGAGCAAGCAAAAGTACGACAGGAACGGGACTGCGGTTAGTGTCAAAAATGGAGACAAGCCGGTCTTCTATCCTGACATATGCCACGATTACGCGATGGAGTTTATCCGGGCGCATGGCGCCGGGGGCAAGTCGGCTGGAAAACCGTTTTTCCTGTACTACCCTTCGCATATCATGCACGAGGGGCTCAGACGCACGCCAACCAGCGCTCCCGATGCGGATCGTGAGACGATCGTCAAAGATAATCTGATCTATCTCGACCGACAGATCGGCGAGATGGTGGCGGAATTGGATCGGCTGAATCTCAGAGACAATACCCTGATCGTATTTGCGGGCGACAACGGCACGGCCAAGGGTACGGCCACGTCACCTTTCATCGGCTGCACCCTCAACGGCCGCCGAATCAGCGGCGTGAAGGGCCAGATGCTGGAAGGCGGCGCGCTTGTTCCGTTTATCGTGAACTGGAAGGGCGGCGCACCGGGCGGTCGCGTGGTCAAAGACCTGGTTGACTTCACCGATCTACTGGCAACCTTCACGGAACTCGCCGGCGCGAAACTGCCCCAGACGTTGACCTATGACGGCCGGAGCTTACTGCCGCTGCTTCGCGGAGAGCCGTTCACTCCGCGGGAATGGATCTTTGTGGGCGTGTCCTTTGGCAGCCCGATGTGGTACGTCCGCGAGGATAAGTGGAAGCTGGATCAGTCCGGCAAGTTGTTCGATATGAAGGACGCGCCGTTTGCCGAGCCGCTCGTGCCGGCCAACTCGAAGAGCCCTGAAGCTGTCGCCGCGCGCAAACGGCTTCAGGCCGTGCTCGACAAACTCAATCCGGCAGCCGGCAAGCTGCCGCCGCGGAAATCGGACAATGACGACAACAAGGAATGATGTGTTGTTCGAATAGGCGCTTCCGGGATTAGCGGGGGATTTCCTGTTGGGTAATGGGCCGAAGCATGGGGAGATAAGCGTGTACGAGTAGGTGTACGAGTACGGATTCTGTGATGAGATCAGCGTTTGGCCATTGATGTTAGCGCCGTGGGGCAGACGAAGAGCAAGCAGGCTGTAGTCGCGGGCAAGAAGCGCCTCGCCGATGCTGTGCGCATGCTCGTAGCGTGGGAACGAAGCCTGGAGGAAGAATAGCGTGCCTGGAAGGCAAACACCATACTCGTACACCTACTCGTACACTCGAATCTCTTTGGATACCGCCGACGGTCACAATGGCCAATGTGAAATCACCCGGGAAACCCGGAAGAACCTTCGAATAAGGAGAATGCCAAATGAACCGACGTGACTTTATGCGACTGGCCGGACTGGGTGTGCTGGCGGCTGGGATACCACAACATGGCTGGACTGGCGAACCGGAATCTGGTCTTCCCGCAAAGCCTTCGAAAAGGCCCAACATCCTGCTCATCATGACCGACCAGCAACATGCCGGCATGATGAGCTGTGCGGGAAATTCCTGGCTGAAGACGCCGGCGATGGACAGCCTGGCGGCAGCCGGGATGCGATTCGAGCGCGCCTATTGTGCCAACCCGGTTTGCCAGCCGTCGCGGTTCAGCATGCTGACCGGGTTTATGCCCAGCCGGGTCGGGTTGGAAGCCAACAAATCAGGATTTCATATGCCGCCCGAGACCGTCACGAACGGCATGGGAAATGTCTTCCGCAGGGCCGGATACCGCGCCCTTTACAATGGCAAATACCACGTCACGGCGAGTCACGAAAGCATGGGATTCGAACATCTTGTCGGTGACAAGCAGCTCAAGGGGCAATCGCCTGTCGTTCAGTTCCTGCGCCAACCGCAGGACAAACCGTTCCTGTTGGTGGCCTCTTTTGAAAACCCTCACGATATTTGCTACCTGGCCATTCTCGCTGAAAAGCAGCGCGACCGCACGACGATCAATTACGGCGACGGAGCGCTCGGCAAAGCCATGCAGTTGCCGCCCGGGGTAACGCGGGAAGAGTTCTTCGCCAAACTCTGCCCGCCTTTGCCGGCGAATTACGAGATCCCTGAGGGCGAACCAAGTGCGCTGAAGCGAATGCCGCATGGGTGTACGCAGTACGTACGAGAGCACTGGACAGACGAGCAATGGCGCATGCACCGATGGGCCTATGCCCGGCTTACTGAATCGGTGGATGCGGAGATCGGCCAGGTGCTGACCGCGTTGCGGGAATCCGGATTGGAAGAGAACACCCTGGTTATCTTCACAAGCGACCATGGCGACATGGATGCCTCCCACCGGCTGGAACACAAATCGGTCTTGTACGAGGAGTCCGTCCGCGTGCCCTTTCTCGTCAGTTGGAAGGGAGTCACCAAGCCGGGCGGTGTGGATAGCAATCATCTCGTTTCGACGGGATTGGACCTGATTCCCACGATGTGCGACTTTGCCGGGATTCCGACGCCCAAAGAGTTTAAGGGACGTAGCGTGCGCGCCTTGGCGGAAGGAAAAGAGACTGCCTCCTGGCGCGAAACGCTGGTGACGGAGAGCGAGGGCGCGCGGATGCTGCGCAGCGCACGGTACAAGTATATCCGCTACAGCGGGGGAAGTGAACAGTTGATGGATCTGGAAACCGACCCCGGCGAGATGCGCAACCTCGCAACGGATCCTAAATCCGTGTCGGTTCTCGAGGACCACCGCCGGCTGTTGAAGGAGTGGTATGCGCAAAACGGGGAAACCTGGTCGCCAAGGTGAGCGAAGAATTGGATGTGCGGAAAGATGAAGGCTCGGTTGACGATAGCGGGCGACCAGCCTTCGCGCTTCGCGATACGGCTTGGCACGCGAGAACGGATAACGAGTGGATCTCATCCCAATCGTCCACCGCTCTCGTCGCCCGTTCTCGTCAACCGAAAACAAAGATGAAGTTTGCGAATAGGGAGGACCACCAATGAACCGACGCGACTTCATGCGCTTGACGGGAATGGGGTTAGTGGCGGCCGGGATGCCGCGCTTCGTCAGGGCTGAGGAACCCGGCGCCCGGAAAGGCGCGACCGGCAAAGACGCCAAGCCCAATATCGTGTTTATTCTCGCCGACGATCTGGGCTGGAAAGACACGGCTTGCATGGGCAGCCATTTCTACAAGACGCCACGCATCGATCAACTGGCGGCACAGGGCATGATCTTCAGCGACGCCTACGCCAACGCACCCAACTGCGCCCCCACGCGCGCCTGCCTGTTGACGGGCCTGTATTCGCCCCGTCACGGCGTGTACACCGTGGGCGCTTCCGCACGCGGCCGGCCTGAGGATCGTAAACTGATCCCCACGCCCAACACGGAAGTGCTCGACCCGCGATTCGTGACGATCGCCGAGGCGCTCAAGTCCGCCGGCTACGCTACCGCTTCCATCGGCAAGTGGCATCTGGGCCAGGACCCCAAGAGCGGGCCGCAGGCACAGGGCTTCGACGTCAACATTGGCGGCAATCAGAGCGGCGCGCCAAAATCGTATTTCAGCCCCTATGGCAATCCTGACCTTCCTGACGGTCCCAAGGGCGAATACGTCACCGACCGACTGGGCGATGAAGCGGTGAACTTCATCAAGGACAACCGGCAACGCCCTTTTTTCCTGTACCTGCCCCACTTCGCCGTGCACACGCCGCACCAAGCCAAGCCGGAATTGATCGCACAGTACAAGGGCAAGCCCGGCGAAGGCAGGCAACGTGACCCGACCTACGCGGCCATGATCGAGAGCCTGGATCAAAGCGTCGGGCGCGTGCTGGACTGCCTCGATACCGAGGGCCTGGCCGATAACACGGTCGTGGTGTTCTTCTCCGACAACGGGGGCTTTGGACCGATCACGGACATGACACCGCTGCGGGGGAGCAAGGGCATGCTCTACGAAGGCGGCATCCGCGAACCGACCATCGTCCGCTGGCCCGGCCGCGTGAAGCCCGGCAGCACATGCGACACGCCCATCATCGGCGTGGACTTCTTCCCGACGCTGCTGGAGATCGCTGGCGCCAAGGCGCCGACCGAACAACCGCGGGATGGCGTGAGCCTGCTGCCGGTTCTCGCCGGCGGCGCGATCCCGCCGCGCGACCTGTTCTGGCACGAGCCGGTGTATCTCGAGGCCTACGAAAAAGCACAGGGCAGGTGGCGATGCACACCCAGCAGCGCCATCCGCGGTGGCGACTGGAAACTGATCGAGTTCTTCGAGGACAACCACGTCGAGCTGTATAACCTGAAGGATGACATCGGCGAGACGACGAACCTTGCGGAAAAACTCCCGGAGAAAGCACAGGAGCTTCGCAAGCGTCTGGCTGAATGGCGACAGGCTGTCAACGCGCCTGTGCCGACGCAGTTGAACCCCAGATATCAACCCGATGCATCACAAGGGAAGGCCCCCGCCGTAAAGGGCGACTGGGATTGAAAACGAGTACACTATGAACCGACGAGACTTCATGCGTTTGACGGGAATGGGAATGCTGGCGGCCGGGATGCCGGGATTCGGAATGGCGGAGGGGGCGGCGGCAAGCAGCGGCAAACCCAATATCATTTTCGTTCTGGGAGACGATATGGGGATCGATTGCGGCATCGGATGCTACTCGAACCGCAAGGGGCTGACCCCCAACCTGGATGCTCTGGCAGCCGGCGGCGTCCGGTTCGAACGCTGTTTCGCGACCCCAATCTGCGGACCTACGCGGTGTTTGCTTATGACCGGCCGGTACCCGTTCCGGACCGGCGGCTGGGATAACGGCCAGGGAACCGCAGCAGTCAGGCCGCAGAATGAATATCCCATGGCGCGGATCCTCTCCGAGGCCGGGTACGACACCTGTTGCGTTGGCAAGTGGAGGCAGATGGTGCAGACACCGCGTGAGTGGGGCTTCGATGAGTACGTCATGTCACCCACTGCCACCGGATATTACTGGGAGAAAAAGTACACAAAGAACGGCAAGGACATTACGGAGGACAAAGCTGTCTTCTTCCCGGACGTCTGCCAGGACTATGCGCTGGAGTTCATCCGGCGCCATGGCGCCGGCGGTTCTGCCGCCGGCAAACCGTTCTTCCTGTACTACCCGACGCATCTCATGCACAACAAGCTCGCGCCCACGCCCGATTCCAAAACCGGCGTGAAAAGCAATCCCGGAGAGGTCAGAGCAGAGAATCTGATCTACCTCGACAAGCAGATTGGGGCCCTGGCAACGGAGTTGGACCGGTTGAACTTGCGTGAGAGTACGCTCATCATCTTTGCGGGCGACAATGGAACCGACAGGGCAGGATACACGATAAATAGGCGCCGAATCAGCGGGGGAAAGCACACAATGTTGGAGGGCGGAGCACTGGTGCCGTGCATCGTCAACTGGAAAGGCACCGCCCCGGCTGGTAGCGTTGTAAAGGATCTGGTTGATTTCAGCGACCTCCTGCCGACCTTCGCCGAGCTCGCGGGCGCCAAACTCCCGGACAAGGTGCCGTATGACGGTTTGAGCTTTGCGCCGCTGCTGCGCGGGAAGAAGGGCGTATCGCGCGAATGGATCTTCGAGGGCTGCGATGACAAATGGTATGTTCGCGAAGATAAGTGGAAACTCAACAATGACGGCGAATTGTTCGACATGAAGGACGCCCCGTTCACGGAGCCGCTCGTGCCGGCCGATTCGAAGGACCCGGAAGCAATCGCCGCGCGTAAACGGCTTCAGGCCGTGCTCGACAAACTCAATCCGGCAGCCGGCAAGCTGCCGCCGCGGAATTCGGACAATGACGACAACAAGGAATGATGTGTTGTTCGAATGGGCTTCAGGGATTCGCGGGGGATCGTACTCGTACACCTACTCGTACACTCGGATCTCTTCGGATACCGGCGACGTCCGTAAGAGCCGATGAAGAATCCCACGGAGAAGCCGGAAGGACCAGAATATGAAGCAACCGAATTTTCTGGTGATCGTAGCGGATGACATGGGGTTTTCCGACGCCGGTTGCTACGGCGGGGAAATTTCAACACCCAATCTCGATGCTCTCGCGGCTGGCGGCTTGCGCTTCACGCAGCACTACTCCGCGGGACGATGCTGGCCGTCGCGCGCCTGCATCATGACCGGCAACTACTATCAGCAGGTGCCGGGCGTGCCCAAGGATGGAAGCATTCCAAATTGGGGGCGGCCGGTTCCGCACTATCTGCGCCCGCTTGGTTATCGCTCGTATCATTCCGGTAAATGGCATGTGAACCAGTATCCGTGGCCGATGGCGCACGGCGGGTTCGATCGGTCCTACTACATACGCGATTACGATCATAATTTTGCCGTCCGTGAGCACAGTTTGGACGATGCGCCGTTGCCTCCTGTCGAGCCGGAGAGCGGGTATTATTCGTCCACCGCCATTGCCGACCGCGCCATCGGCTTTCTCAAGGAGCATGCCGCAGGGCATGCCGACAGCCCCCTGTTCGTGTATCTGGCCTTCATTGCCCCGCATTTTCCGCTGCATGCGCCGGCTGACGATATTGCCTTCTACCGGGGCCGGTATGACCGCGGCTGGGATGTGATTCGCGAGGAGCGAATGGAGCGACTGGCCGAAATGGGTATCGCGGATTGCGAACTGTCGCCGCGCCAGCCGAACACCAAACCGCGGTGGAATCTCTCGCCGGCCGAACTGACCAGCCAGATCGGCGCGGGTGAAGCCGCGCATGCCGTGAGCTGGCGAAGTCTGAGCCCCGAGCAAAAGGCGTTTCAGGCCCAAAAGATGGAAATCCACGCCGCCATGGTTCACCGTCTGGATCGCGAGGCCGGGCGGGTGATAGACCAGTTGAAGGCCATGGGGCAATGGGAGAACACGGTGACCCTCTTCGTCTCCGACAACGGCGCGAGCGCCGAGCAGATCATCCGGGGCGATGGCCACGACAAGCGGGCGACGCCCGGATCAGGGGAGTCCTACCTTTGCCTCGGGCCGGGCTGGTCAACAGCGGCGAACACCCCGTTTCGTTACCACAAGTCCTGGGTGCATGAGGGAGGAATCGCCTCGCCGCTGATCGTGCACTGGCCCAGGGGCATTCGGGCAAAAGGCGAACTGCGCCATACACCGAGCCACTTTGTGGATATCGTTCCCACCATGCTCGATCTGGCCGGCCAGAAAAAGCCCCCGGCCTGGCGCGGGAAAGACACACCCCCACTCGCCGGCGTGAGCCTGACGCGGGCCTTCCGGGAAGACGTTGACATCGAGCGGGAATGCATCTTCTTCCGGCACATCGGCCACCGCGCACTGCGGGTCGGCAAATGGAAACTGGTGGCCGTGCATCACGGCAAATGGGAGCTCTACGACATGGAGGCGGATCGTTCCGAACTGAACAACCTGGCCGACAAATACCCCGCCCGAGTCCGGCGCATGGCGGCGCTCTGGGATGAGAGTCACCGCAAATTCGTCGGCCAATCGGGAGGAGTGCGGGATTGATTGCCTGGAGTCCGATCCGCGAGAATATGAACTCCTCCCGGGAAGCCGGCCAACAGGGCACCAGACGACGCGGAGCCCGAAGGGCGAAGCCGGATGCAAGCACGAGTACCCGTTGGCCTTCTCCTGCAAGGGACGGTGGTTCTGCCCATCATGCCACCTGCCCGCGCCGAAGCGGCTTCGGCAGGCAGGCCAAAGGGCAGCGGTTCAGGATTCAGCGCGCAGTGTATGCACATTCCCTTCCTTGCCATAGCGCAGGATCGCTTCATCTGCCGTGAGAAGGGACGCCTCGGATTCACGGGCTGTGGCGATAAGTACGCGGTCCGCGGGGTCGCCGTGAAAGATTCCCGGCAACCGCGTACTGCAGACGGCGATATGGGGCGTGAGTTCCGCCAAGTGGATACCAGGCGCGGCAAGCGCCTCCCGAACCCAACTCTCACAATCCGACGCCAAGATCAACCGCCCTTTCGCCTCCAACATCGCGACTTCCCATGCAGAGATGATCGAGACGCGGATCCGACCGTCCGGAACGGCCCTTTCCAACATGCGCCGATTGGCGGTGCCCAGGCGGTTGTCGCCCAACATCAGCCAAACCCACACATGGGTATCCAGCAGAATCGGACGCGTCATCGCTGCGCCTCCCATATTTCACCGGTCGGAGCCACGATGTCGCCCGTTATCCTCCCCTTCTCGCGCAAGTAGCCGAACAACGCGCGCCGCGGGGTCGGCTCAATCGGCACCAATCGAGCCACAGCCTTACCACGCTTGGTCACCGTGATCGCCTCATGATTCTCCGCCACACGATTCATCAGTTCCAGGCACTGAGCCTTGAAGAGACCCGCCGCGATTTTCATAGCCACCTCCCGGGTACGCTTCCTCCTAGTAGTGATATGACTATGGTCACATGACCATAAACGTCGCGACTTGTCAAGCCCCTTTGTGGTGGTCTGTCGCGGCAGCATGCAGCGGTGTTCACGGACGACGCGGCCGACTTCCCTCCCAGCGCATGGATCAAGCGGCTCTTGACTGTCAGAACGGGAGGGACCGCGGTCCCGCGGTCCGCCGAACACGGATCGAAACTGACGGGAGAAGGTCCCCGGCAGGGTCTTATCCGCGAATTCGGGACCCCTGTATGGTGCGTTGCCTGGCGAAGCCCATGATGGGCGCCGCAGGAAAAACCGGGAACAAACACCCCCCGCCAGACGTCTCAGGAGCCAAAGGGACGCTCCCCCGGGGCGGTGAGGTCCGTCGCGTACAGGCGTGTCTGATGGGCAGAGGAGGAGGCGTAACCATGCGCAAGATCAGTACTGTCGGGCTGCTGTGTCTGGGGTTCGCGCTGCAGGCGGCGGCGGCCGGAACGCGGGACGAGCTGTGGAAGAAGGTGGAGGAGGCCCAGCAGAAAGGGCTCCCCAAGACGGCGATCGAGAGCCTGGGCCCGATCATGGAACAGGCGACGCGGGAGAAGGCCTGGGCCGAGGCCGTCAAGGCGATCGGCCGCAAGATTGCGCTGGAAGGCAGCATACAGGGCAACAAGCCGGAGGAGAAGATCGTCCGCATGCAGGCGGAGATCGAGAAGGCGCCGGCCGAGATGAAGCCGGTGATGAACGCCATCCTGGCCAACTGGTACTGGCACTACTTCCAGCAGAACCGCTGGCGTTTCATGCAGCGCACGCGGACCGCCGAGCAGCCCGGCGCGGACTTCACGACCTGGGACCTGCCGCGCATCCTGGCCGAAATCGACAGGCAGTTCACCACGGCGCTCGCCGAGGAGAAGTTCCTCAAGACGATCCCCGTCGCGGAGTACGATGCGCTTCTGACCAAAGGCACCGTGCCCGACACGCACCGCCCCACGCTGTTCGACGTGCTGGCCCACAACGCCCTGGAGTTCTACCAGGCCGGCGAGCAGGCGGGCTCCAAGGCCGAGGACGCCTTCGAAATCCGCGCCGACAGCCCCGTCTTCGCGCCCGCCGCCGAGTTCCTGAAGTGGACGCCCGAGTCCGCCGACGAGGGCTCCGTCACGCTGAGGGCCGTGAATCTCCACCGGAACCTGCTGGCCTTCCACGGCGGCGACAAGGACAAGACCGCGTTCATTGACGCGGACCTCCTGCGCCTGAACTTCGCCGGCGACAAGGCCGTGGGCGAGGAAAAGAACGAGCGGTACAAGGCCGCCCTCGAGCGGCTGGCAAAGGAATGGGCCGACCACGAAATCTCGGCGCGCGCCCGCTGCCACTGGGCTGGCGCACTGAAGGAGGATGGCGATCTCGTCGAAGCGCACAAGGTGGCCCGGCAGGGCGCCGACGCGTTCCCGGACGCCGCCGGCGGCAAGATGTGCTGGAACCTGATCCAGGAGATCGAAGCCAGGGAGCTGTCGCTCCAGACCGAGCGCGTCTGGAACGCGCCGTGGCCGACCGTCAACGTCGCGTACCGGAACGTCACGAAGGTCCACCTGCGCGCCGTGGCGTGGGACTTCAACCAGCGCCTGGGCAACAGCGGCTGGGGGAACGTCGAGTATCTGGACGACAACGACCGGAAGGCGCTCCTGGGCAGGAAGGCCGATCTGGAGTGGTCGGCCGACCTTCCGGCCACGGACGACTATCAGCAGCGGGTCGAAACGCTGCCGGCCCCCAAAACCCTCAAGCCGGGCTTCTACTTCATCGTCGCCAGCCACGACCCGTCCTTCAGCGACAGGAACAACCAGGTGACCTACGCGCCCGTCTGGGTCAGCGACCTGGCCATCGTCGGACGCAGCCGGCAGAACCAGGGGCTCGTCGAAGGCTTCGTGCTCAAGGCCGCGAGCGGCGAGCCGGTGGCCGGGGCGGCGGTAAAAGCCTACGTTCGCCAGGACCGCAACTACACGCTCCTGGGCCAGACGGAGACCGACGAGAACGGCCTGTACCGGTTCACGGGATCGAACAACCGCAACCTCATCATGGTGGCGCAGAGCGGCGACCATTCCCTGGCGACGCGCGACTACAGCGCGTACGTCCACGACGACACCCCGAAGCCCTACGGCCAGACGGTCTTCTTCACGGACCGCTCGCTCTACCGGCCGGGCCAGACCATCCAGTACAAGGGCATCTGCATCCGCGTGGACCAGAACCAGGACAACTACCAGACGCTCGGCGGGCAGGCCCTCACCGTGATCTTCGCCGACGTCAACGGCAAGGAGATCGCCCGCCAGTCGCACAAGGCCAACGACTGGGGCAGCTTCAGCGGCAGCTTCACCGCGCCGCGCGACCGCCTGATGGGCCGCATGCAGATAGGCGTCGCGGAGGACAGCGTCCGCGGCAGCGCGTCGGTCACGGTCGAGGAGTACAAGCGGCCCAAGTTCCAGGTGGCGGTGGACGCGCCCAGGGAAGCCGCCAGGCTGAACGCCGAGGTCAAGGTCACGGGCAAGGCCACGGCGTACACGGGCGCGGCGGTCGGCGGCGCCAAGGTCAAGTGGCGCGTGACGCGCGGCGTGCAGTACCCGGTCTGGTGGCGATGGTACTGCTGGTGGGGGTGGCCGCGGGCCGAGGTCCGGGAGATCGCGCACGGCGCGGCCACGACGGCGACCGACGGCACGTTCCCGGTCGTCTTCACGGCCAAACCCGATCTCGCGGTCGAGGAGAAGGACGAGCCGACGTTCGTGTTCACGGTCTACGCGGACGTGACCGACACGACCGGCGAGACGCGCAGCGCCCAGCGCCAGTTGAGAGCGGGCTACACCGCGCTCGCGGCGACCCTGGCGGCCGACGACTGGCTGGAGGCCGGCAAGCGGGTGAGCGTCAAGGTCAGCACCGCGACCCTGGACGGGGTGGGGCAGGCCGCCGAAGGCACGGTCCGCGTCTATGCCCTCAAGCAGCCGGCGGAAGTCGCGCGCGCGGAGTTCTCGCGTTCGCGGTCCGACTGGTCGGACCCGTCGGACAGGTCCGACGGCAAACGTTCCACCGAGCCCACGCCCGACCCGTCCAATCCCAACTCGTGGGAACTGGGCGCGGTCGCCGCGGAGCAGCCGTTCAAGACCGACGCCTCCGGGGCGCAGGAGCTCAAGTTCGACCTGAAAGCCGGCATCTACCGGGCCATGCTCGAGACCAGGGACCGCTTCGGCAAGCCCGTCACGGCGCGGCTGCCGGTGCAGGTGGTGGACATCAGCAGGAAGCAGTTCGCCGTCAGGATACCGAACCACGTGGCCGCGCCCAGGTGGAGCCTGGAGCCGGGGGACAGCTTTCTCGCGCTGTGGGGCACGGGCTACGAGATCGGCCGCGCCTACGTCGAGATCGAGCACCGGCGCCGGATCGTGAAGAGCTTCTGGACCGCCAAAGACTGCACGCAGGAAGTGCTGGAGTATCCGGTCAACGAGGAGATGCGCGGCGGCTTTACGTTCCGCGTAACCTACGTTCGGGAAAACCGGGCGTACCTGACGTCCCGGACCGTGGACGTCCCCTGGTCGAACAAGAAGCTCGACGTGAAGTGGGAGCGCTTCACCTCGAAGCTCGAACCCGGCGCCAGGGAGACCTGGACGGCGGTGATCACCGCGCCCGGCGCCGAGAAGACCGTCGCCGAGATGGTGGCCGGGCTGTACGACGCCTCGCTGGACGCCTATCTGCCGCACAACTGGATGAGCATGTTCAACGTCTGGCGGACGGAGCGCTGCAACCTCTACTCCCGGTTCGAGAACGACGCGCAGGGCTTCAGTCACCTGCACGGCAACTGGCCGTATGACTTCAGGCCGGTCGAGTTTACCTACCGCGGGTTCCCCTACGAAATCATCGCCAACCTGTGGGGCTACGGATGGTTCGGCGTCGGGGGCGGCGGGCGGGGCGGCCTGCGCCGCATGAGCCTCGCCAACGTCCCGGGGGGGGAAGCGGCGGCCATGGACGGGATGCCGCTGGCGGCGGCAGCTCCCGCGGCCGAGGTCGAGGCGAATGGCGTGGAGTTTGCCAGGCAGAGGAAGAAGGCGGGGGGCAGCGACCGCGCCAAGTTTGCCGCCGACAAGCCTGGCGGCCCGGGCGGCGAAGAGCCGGCCGAAGAGCCGGACCTCAGCAAGGTGTCCGCGCGGCAGAACCTTAACGAGACGGCGTTCTTCTTCCCCGGCCTGGTCAGCGGCGGCGACGGCGTGGTGAAGATGGAGTTCGCCATGCCCGAGGCGCTGACCGAGTGGAAGTTCATGGGCTTCGCCCACGACCGCGGCCTGCGCAGCGGCGCGCTGACGGACAGGGCCGTCACGGCCAAGGACCTGATGGTCGAGCCCAATCCGCCGCGGTTCGTGCGCGAGGGCGACGAGATCGAGTTCACGGTCAAGGTCAGCAACCAGTCCGCGGCCCGCCAGACCGGCAAAGTCCGCCTCACCTTCGCCGACGCGCGGACGCTGAAACCGGTGGATGCTCTGCTCGGAGCGGAACGCCTTCGCGTTCCGGCCGGCGCCGGAAGCGGCGCCGCTCCTTTCGAGCAGGAGTTCGACATCCCGTCCAGGGAGTCGAAGACGTTCGCGTGGCGGATCACGATTCCCGACGGGATGGGCTTCCTTACCTACAAGACGGTGGGCTCCACCGGCCGGCTGTCGGACGGCGAGGAGGGCTGGCTGCCGGTGCTGAGCCGGCGGATCTTGGTCAGCGAGTCGCTGCCCCTGCCCGTGCGCGGCAAGCAGACCAGGAGCTTCGAGTTCACGAAGCTCCTGGACTCCGGGAAGTCCAAGACCCTGCGCCACGAGACGCTGACCGTGCAGATGGTTTCGCAGCCCGCCTGGTACGCGGTGATGGCGCTGCCGTACCTCATGGAGTATCCCTACGAGTGCACCGAGCAGACGTTCAACCGCCTGTACGCGAACGCCCTGGCCCGGCACATCGCGAACTCCGACCCGAAGATCCGCCGCGTGTTCGACCAGTGGAAGGGCACCCCGGCGCTGGACAGCCCGCTGGAAAAGAACCAGGACCTCAAGTCCGTGATGCTGGAGGAAACGCCGTGGGTGCGGCAGGCGCAGGACGAAAGCCAGGCGCGGCGCAACGTGGGCGTCCTGTTCGACGCCAACCGGCTGAACGACGAGACCGCGCGGCTGCTCGGGAAGCTGGCCGACCTGCAGCTCGGCGACGGCAGTTGGCCGTGGTTCCCCGGCGGGCGGGGCGACCCCTACATCACGCTCTACATCACCACCGGCTTCGGCCGCCTGCGGCACCTGGGCGCGAAGGACGTGGACGTGGCCTGCGCCGTGAAGGCGCTCGGCCGCATTGACGGGTGGATGGACGAGTGGTACCGCGAGATCCTGAAACACGGCAACAAGGACGACAACCACCTCTCCACCACCGCCGCTTTCTACCTTTACGGCCGCAGCTTCTTCCTGCGGGACAAGGCGGTGGCCGCCGGGCACAGGGAGGCGTTCGATTACTGGACGGGCCAGGCGCGCAAGTACTGGCTGCGGTTGGACAACCGCCAGTCGCAGGCGCACATCGCGGTGGCGCTCAACCGCCTGGGCGACCGGGAAACGGCGGCGGGCGTCATGAAGTCCATCAAGGAGCGGTCGGTCACCGAGGAGGAGATGGGCATGTACTGGCGCGACACCGAGCTGAGCTGGTGGTGGTATCGCGCGCCGATCGAGACGCAGGCCATGATGATCGAGGCCTTCGACGAGGTCATGGGCGACGACCGGGCGGTCGAGGACTGCCGCGTGTGGCTGCTCAAGCAGAAGCAGACCCAGGACTGGAAGACCACCAAGGCCACGGCCGACGCCGTGTACGGCCTGCTGCTGCGCGGCGCGAACTGGCTGGCCTCGGACGCGCTGGTCGAGGTGAGCCTGGACAGGGAACTCATCAAGCCGGAGAAGGTCGAGGCCGGCACGGGCTTCTACGAGCAGCGGTTCGTGCGCGGGGAAATCGAGCCCGGCATGGGTCGGATCACGGTGAGGAAAGCGGACGAAGGCGTGTCCTGGGGCAGCGTACACTGGCAGTACCTGGAAGACATGAGCAAGGTGACGCCCCATGAGGGCACGCCGCTCAAGCTGGTGAAGAAGATCTTCGTCAAGGAGCAGACGACGAAGGGGCCGGTGCTGAAGCCCGTGAGCGGGCCGCTGGCGGTGGGCGACGAGCTGGTGGTGCGGATCGAGCTGCGCACGGACCGCGACATGGAGTACGTGCACATGAAGGACCAGCGCGGCAGCGGCACCGAGCCGGTGAACGTGCTCAGCCGGTACAACTACCAGGACGGGCTGGCGTACTACGAGAGCACGCGCGACACGGCCAGCCATTTCTTCATCGATTACCTGCCCAAGGGCGTCTACGTCTTCGAATACGGCACCCGCGTCCAGTTGAAGGGCAAGTACCAGACCGGCATCGCCGGCATCCAGTGCATGTACGCCCCCGAGTTCAACAGCCACTCGGAAAGCTTCGACCTGGAAGTGAAGTAGACGGGGAGAAGACGGAACGGCAAGCCGTTCCGCTCCGGGGGATGGGACGCCGGACCGGCGGCCTGCCCTGAGCGAAGTCGAAGGGCGCCACGGAACGGCAAGCCGTTCCGCTCCGAAGAGGAGGCAGGCGGAGCGCCAGGGCGGCCGAATCCACGGATCGTCCCGATCGTTCATCCGCGCCGGCGCCCGAGAAACCTCTTGCAGGGAAGCGGGAGGGTCCGCGGCCTCGCGGACCGATCCGACGCGAACGGCGTTCTTTCGGATTTCGACATTCGGGCTTCCTTCGGGCTTGGGAATTTCGAGCTTCGTCATTGCCGCTCTCGTCGCCCGCCATCGTCCACCGGCGCTTGCCCCCCGCATGAACCCATTGATCCCGCGGCCAGGTTGACGTCACGGCGGGGAACTGCTAAGGGTCAGTGTCGTGGAGCAGGAACCGGGCACGCTACCCGGCCCAGGCTGTGTCGAAGATGCGGAGCAATTGGACGAGGAGAGAAAATGCACTGGAACGGCAGGACTGTGCGGGCATGGATGACCGCCATCGCGGCGGCGGGAGCGCTGGCGGGAACGACCGCGTCGGCGATTGACGTTACCGTGGCGCTGGTTGCTCCGGACGGGCAGGGGGGCGCCCGGCCGATCGAAGAGCGCCAGCCGCTTTGGAGGTCGCCGTTCGGCGGCTGGGCGGTCACGGTGTGGCCGTTCACCATCCGCGTGGACGATACGCCCATCATGGAGTACCGGACCGCCGGCCAGAAGCTCGAGGCGAAGACGATGGGCGGCGGAAGCCTGGAGTCAACCGCCAAGGTGGACTCAATGCTGGAGGAAGTCTTCGGGTCGGAGAATGCCGTCCGACCGGAGGATCTGACGGCGTTCGATTCAAGGCGTCCCACTTCGCACACCATCGATCTCTCCGAGGGCCGGCACGTGATCCAGCCCTTCGGCATCGAGTTCACGCTGACCAGGGAGGGGGCGGTGACGAGCAGCGATGCCCGGCTGCGCGTGGATGCCGGGACGCGCCGCCTGGACGTCGTATGCAATCCCGTCACGTTCAAGATGCTGCGGGAAAAGCGATCGGTCTCCGGGCCTGTCCGGCTTGCGTGCGGCGCCATGGACCTGCTGGGCGGATTGGAAAACATGTTCGCCGAGTACGACAGGCAGAACATGCAGGCGGCGGGGACCGCGATGAGATCCGGACTCCGGCGCATCACGGTGTACCTGCCGCCGTCCGCGGCCGGGAGCGCCTACGAGGCCAACGGAGTGAAGTTCGAGCTGGACGCGCAGGGCCGGGTCAGGCTCGCCGCGGATGCGGGGGCCACATGCGCGGACGGCCGTACGGTCCTCATCGATATGCCGGCTGCCGCGCCGCCGGCGGTCGCCGCGAAGAACCCGATCGGTGTGAGCTGGTTTGACGGCCCGGGAGAAGTGAGGGTCGCTTGCGGCTCGGAGTCGGTGGTTGTCAACCCGGGGCTGAGCATATCCGCGGGCAGCGCGACGGAGGAGGGACGCAGCGGGTCCGCGTGGTTGGCGACGTCCCCGGCGGGCGGGTGCGATGTGCAGGTGGGCGTGCTGACGGCGCGCCTGCCGGCGCCGGACGCGCAATGGCCGCACCGGCACGTCATCTGCGGCCTGGCGGACGGCGTCGCCTGGGCGGTGGAGACGGCGCCGCTTGAAACGAAGCCCGGCGCCGAATGGTCATGCCGCATCACGGCGGCGGCGGGCAAGGCGGCGATTCCGGCGGCGCTGAAGGTGACGCTCGAATCGGCGGGCGTCGGCGCGGCCGGCGGCGAAATGGATCTCGTGTCGGCTTCCGGCGTCTTCAAGGGCGTTTTGCCCGCCAGGCCGGGGTTCTGGCGGTTGCGGGTTGCGGCCACGGATGGAAGTCCGCTGAAAGGCCGGACTCTGGGTGTCGTTCTGATGGGCGACAGGCCGGCCGCCGCGGTGTCGCTTTTCACGGTCAACAACCGCGCCCTGATGCGGCGCGGCGACAGGTTCGATCTGCTGTGGGTCGCCCGTCGTCCGGCGGGCGCGGCGGCCGCGGAATGGCCGGTGCGCCTGCGCGGGGTGGGGCTGGATGCCGTCGTGGGGCGCATTGCCGTGCCCGCGGGCGGCGGCGGGTCGGCGGACGTGAGCGGGCGCCTGACGGTGGATACGGCCGCCCTGGGCGCAGGCGACTACACGGCGGCAGTCGAGGCGGACGGCGTGGCCGGCTACCCGTTCCGGTTCCGCGTCTGCCAGCGCGAGCGCCGGAGCGATTTCGACGTCTACTCCTATGGCGTCCACACGGGCCCCGCGAAACCCTATCCGGGATCGCCGGTGAACTCCTACCTCGGCGGCGCCGGCCTGGGCGGGCCGGCCACGGCGTCTTTCCTGGCGGACGGCGACGGGGCGCTCGACGGGGTGTTCGGCGCCTATGCCAATGCGCCGATGGGACCGCTGCCGGAAATGTTCGCGCGGCCCGGCATGGACGAGCGGAACGGCATGGCCCTGGCGGCCATGGGCCTTCACAACGCGCCGGGATGGCCCGAAGCGCATTCGTACGAGATATGCAACCCGAAGCACACGCTGCCCGAAAACCTCGCGTGGGTGCGGCGGCGCATGGCGCTCTACGCGCAGGCGCATGCCGACTATCCCGGGGTCGACGGGTTCGACTACGGATGGAACTGGCAGGTAAACGAGAAGGGATGGTGGAGCGATTCCGGCCCCCGTCTGGACGCATGGCAGCCGGAAGCCGCCAAGCGGTCGGAGGAGGCGGCGTGGAAACTCACGCAGGAGATGTGGCCGGACGTCGTGGCGAAATACGCGCACCTCAAGCCGATCCGCACGTCTCCTCCGGACAAATGGCCGAAGGAGCTGGCGGATATTCCGGGGCTTACCGAAGCGCAAATGAGGTACGTGAACGCGGTGGAGCCGAATGGGTGGAGCATGCGGCTGCCGAACACGTTCAGGGAATGGTATGCCGATCTGAACGAGATCATGCCGGGGATGACCCATCACAGCCACGTTTCCTCGCCCGGCGTGGGCAACGGCATCCAATACTGGGAGTGGCATGGGAAGACGCATCGCAACGCGGTCGATTTCTCCGAGCGCGGCCAGTCGCCGTTTGACGGCTGGCGCTCGCCGGCGGTCATGGCCATGGACAACCGGGAGAAGCAGAAAATCCAGTTGGCCATCGCGAGCCACGGCTGGCGGTCGGAGGATATCCCGGCCCTCTTCGCGGCGGCCGGGCGCGGCGCGGACGGTTTCGCGTTCACGGATCTCTCGGACAGGAGCGACCCGGACACGATCGGGCGCGCCCGCGTCTTCGAGCGGTTCGGATCCTGGTTCGTTTCCTTCGATCCGCTGCCGGACGTGGCCCTGTTCTGGTCCAGGAACGGGAACGCGGTGCGCACGGCCCTGCACGACCTGGCCCGCATACGCCGTCCGGCCGTAATGGTGGGGCCGCGCGACGTGGAAGCCGGCGAACTGCTGAAGTACAAGGTGCTGCTGCTGCTGGGCGTCGGCGACGAACTGCCGCCTGAAACGCTGAAAGCCTTCCGCGATTTCGAGGCCGGGGGCGGCGTCATCCTGAAAGACGACGCCTGCCACAAGAACGTGCCCGGGCGATCCATCGGTCTTGCCTATGAGGGCAAGGCCCTGGCCGGCAGTTGGGGCGGCGCGCAGGCCGGCGGAGAATACGAGCACACCTATGTCTGGAAAATCTTCCTGGAGAAGCAGGATACGCTGGTCAAGGCGTTCGCCAATACGCCGCAGCCGCCGGTCATGACGCCGGACACGGATGTGCTCCTCTCGCCGCTGGCCGGAAAAGACTCGATCATCTGCTTCGTGATCGACAAGACGGAGATTCCGCTGGAAGTGACGTTCCCGGACGAAAAATCGTCTCGTTTCCGCGCGAGCTTCGTGCTGCCCAAGATCAGCGAATTGCAGGTGGAAAAAGGCTGGCACGTGCACAACCTGCTGACCGGCAAGGCGGCGCCAACGGAAAGCACGGCCAAGGGCCTGCGCGTGCCGCTGGCGCTGACCGGCGCGGAGGGCGAGATTTACCTCCTGACCCGGCGCAAGCCGGAGAACATGGTCATCCAGGCGGACCGCGTGTCGCCGACCGCCGTGCGCCTCACCGGCGGGCTGGTTGACGGCCAGGGCAAGGCGCTGGCCGACCCCATGCCGTTCGAGGTGACCCTGAAAGGCCCGGACGGCGCGACGCTGTTCCACAAGTTCGCCTCCATCGGGCCGGAGCATCCTTTCGACGTTCCCGTGCCGGCCATGTCCGCCGGCGCGCGGACGGAGCTGACTGTTCGCGATCTCGTGCTCGGCACGACGGGCAGCCAGGCGCTGGAACCCGCCGCGCCGTCGGCCGTGGCCGTGCGGCAGGCGCCGGACCTGATCGGGGGCGAGAAGAAGATCATGGCGTTCTTCGCCGAACGCAGGAACAAGGGACCGGTCACCATTCTTCTGGACCAGGGGCAGGAAGCGTACCGCCCGGCGGCGGAGAAGATCGCGGCCCTGCTGAAACAGGGAGGCCGCGAGGCGCGCGTTTCCACCTTCGATCCGTCTGAAGTCCGGCCTCTACACCTGCGCTGGTATCTCCAGCCGGAAGACATTGCGGTCCTCCACAGCGTCACCAACGAATCCGCCTGGGCGTGGCGCATCAACATGAACGTATGGGCGGCCTTCGAAAAGGACAAGTTCGGCAACATAATCAAGGCTGACTACGCCAATCCTGCCTGCGGCTACGCCGAAATGGGGCCGCGGCTGCGGCACGACGGCGACGTTGTGCTCTTCGGCGAGCCCTCCGACAACCGCGTCGTGGCTGACCTGGCTCCCTGGCTGAGACGGAAGCCGACCGACAACTACCCGGTGGCCGGCGGGTTCTTTGTCCACTATCTCTGGTCGCCGTTCCGGGCCGCATACGACGCCATCTACGTGGGCTGCCGCGATGTCGCAGGCGCCGAGGCCGCGGTTGCGTGCATCTCCGGAATGAAGGCGCCCGAGCCCGTGCAGACGGCCGCTCAGGCGGTCGCCCCGCAGACGCTGCGCGGCGGCCAGCCGACGCCACTGGAAAACATGCAGACCGCCCTGGGCGGCACGCATATTCTGAATCTCGATTACTCTCCAAGCGGCAACCGTTTGTTCGCCGCGACAATGTCGTACGGCGACTGGATATTCGCGATGGACGCCGACGGCAAGATCCTCGAACACCTGATGCCCCCTGAAACCGAGGCCTGGCCGAGCTGGTACCTGTGGGGACGATGGCTCACGCCGCTGAGCGACACGCTGTTGCGCGTCCACCTGTGGGACGGCGCGTATCAGTACGAGCTCGGCCGGGGGTGGATCAGCAGGGCCACGAAGGCGGCGATGGTGGAGGACAAGGAAGCCGGCAGGTTTTTCCAGGGCGGCCGCGACCGTTTGGTCGCTATAGACCCGGGGGGACGCGTGCTCTGGACCTACGAAGACGGCGCACTATCGACCGACCTGACCACGGTTCGGCAGGTGACCCCTTCCGCCCTCAGCGGCGACAGGCGAGTCCTGCTGGTCGCGGCCTTTGTAGAAGGACCCCGCAACACGATCCTAATGCCATCGGTCCTCGGGCTCGATTGCGCGACGGGCAAGGTTCTGTGGAATCGCGACGGCATTTCCCTGGCGGCCGGCAAGGTCATCCCGCTCCAGGACCGGTTCATAGTCATAGCGGACGACGGATCCGCCCACGAACTGATCGCGCAGAGCGGGCAGTCGGGGACCGCGATGTCGGCCTTGACCGGCAGCCCCGATTGGGTCCTGGAAATTGCGGGACGAAAACTGCTGATCGCGGAGAACGGCCATCTCAGCAGGAAAGGCCCGGCGTGCCGCGTGTACTTCCGGCTCCTTGCCGGCGGAGCGGACCTGGACCTCGATGTGCCGGGTCGGGTGCGCGCCATGGCGGCGGCGCCCGACAAGCAGTCTTTCGCGGTGGCGACTTCCGTCAATCGCCTGTCGCGGTTTGCGTCGGACGGGACCTTGCTCTGGCAAACGCCGACGCCGCCATGCCACATCATCCGGTTCTCTCCGGACGGAAAGACCGTTGCCGCCGCGGGAGCGGACGGCGCGGTGCGGCTGTACGATGCGGCCGATGGAAAGCTTCGCAGCGAGGTGGACCTTGACGCCTACAACGTAATTACCGCGGACGCGTACGTGAACCAGAAACGCATGGGCGACCTGCCCATGGAGGCGAGCCGTACGCCGCAGCCGCCGCCGCCCGAGCCTTCCTGCGTGAAGACCATCCCGAAGAATGCGCTCACCTTCGGCCCGAATCTTGCGCCGCCGGAAGAGATGCAGAAGTTGCTCAAGCCGGCCGGGGCCGTGGCGGTCGCCGGCGAGAAGCCCGGCTATCTCGGCCAGCTCACCGATGCGGTCCAACTGCCGCCTTTCAAGGTGAAGGCGGGCGCAACCTACCTCGTCGAGCTGCTCGACGCGGTGGGCGTGCCCACCAACACCCACTCCCTGTTGCGCCTGGAAATCGCCGTCGCCGGCAGCCTGAAGACGAAGAATCTCCCCTGTACGGTCAAGCTTCCGGTCGATTCCGTTCTCAAGCGGCGCCGGTTCGCGTTTCGCGCCGACGCGGACGACCAGGTGACGCTGACCATGCGGCCGGTTGTGCCCGCGGTCCAGGGCACACGGGAGGGCGCGGCCCGCACGCACGGGGACGGCCTGAAGAAGGACACGATCGCGATCAGGAGCTTTGATAAAGTCGAGACCAGCGGGATTCCGGTCGTAGTCGGCGACGTCCTGGTGGCGGCGATGCAGTTCCCGGGGAAGAATGTGCTGTTCGACGGCGGCCCCGGCTCGCGTTCACAGCCCTACGGCACGTTCGCGTGCACGCTGTATCCCGTGAACGACGGGAATTCGGCGACGGTTGAAATCACGGTCAAGAAGCCCGACGTCGGGCTTCAGTTGGTGAACGGGACGATCGCCAACAACAAGACCGACTGGGACGTGATTGCGACCTTGCGCAAGGAGGGAATAGTGGCATCCGCGGAGGCCGTCGCGCAGTTCGACCGGCCGTGCGAGCTTTCCGCCGTTGCCGTGTACGAGGACGTCTCCGGGCCGGTGATCAACAAGGAAGACGGAAGCGTTCGCGAACGGGCCGCGACGCGGTACGCCGTGGAAGTCCACAAGGTCCGCGGCGACTGGGTGCGGGTCGGCACGGTGATCGACAACACCGAGCTCGTCAACGTCTTCCCCTGCCCGGCGGGCGAGGTTGACGGCATCCGCTACCTGTGGGCCGGCCGCTATGACGACATGGAGCGGGGGCGGACGGACGGATTCGTGCGCACCGGCCAGATCGAGGCGTACGTGACCGAGAGCGCCCTTGACGTGAAAGAACTGCTTGACGTTCCCAAGGCCCTGGATATCGACGTCATGGAACTCCCGTGACCCGCGGCGGCCGCGCGTCCTCCGCGAACAGGGGAATGAAATGCCTCTCGAGGAGGTTGCGCGTCACGTTCCTCTCGACGCTTTCCCTCGACGCCGCGAGGGCGTCCACGAACCTGCCGCCCATCTCGGCCGCGGCCTTGTAGACCACGTGGAGGAACTGCCTGAGGTTGGGATCGAAGCGCGGATCATTCCGGTCGTGCCGCAGGGCCCGCGCGTAGTCTTCGGCGCCCCACCCGGCCACCGCGGCCGGGGAGGGGAGGGCGCTTTTGTCGATGTCGATGACCTGCGCGTAGGGCGCCGCGAGTTCGTCGTAGCGCGCGTGGGCGGCGGCGTAGATCTCCTTCGCGATCGCGAGCCCCTCCCCGCCGCCCTCCGCGAGGCCGACCAGCTCCTCGAGCCAGGTCGTCCCCGCGGTCTTGAGGTGGACGCCCGCGCCCGAGTCCCTGAGCGCGGCCGCCATGGCGGGGTATATGCTGAACTTGTCGCTGCCCGAGTGGACGGACAGCTTGAGCCCCGCGGGCAGCCCGAGGAGCCTGATCGCGTACTGCACGACGCGGACGTCCGCGCGGAATTCCGCGGCGAAGGCCTCGACCGGGCCCGCGTAGTCGACGCCCTTGTTGAAGCGCCCCGGGAATTTCGGCGCGACGGTGTCCACGGGAATGCCCTCGCCCGAGAGCGCGGCCAGGATCACGAGGAGCTGCGCCGGCCCCTGGGGCTCGCGGGTCTCGTCCATCGACACCTCGACGACGAAGGCCGCGTCGCCCTTCGCGGCGGCGATCTTCCTGTACGTCGCCCCCGCCTCCCGCGCGGCCTCCATGTATCCGGCGGCGCAAGCGGCGAGGAGGGCTTCGTCGACGAGCACGGGCCGGCCCAGCCCCGGAACCTCGTGGGATCCGGCGAGCGACTTCCACTTCCGCGAGAAATCGGCGGCGCCGGCCGGATCGGGCTCGCGCCCGATCGCGTCCGCGACGTCGATCGTGAAGAAGTCGCAGTGCGGGATGAACGGATCGACGTTCGCGGGGCCGATGTGGTCGGCGTCCACGAAATACGGGAGATCCCAGTCCTCGGCCCGGACCGCGGCGTCGGCGGCCGCGCGCTGGTCCGCGGGCGAGGTCCCGATGATCCCGTGCTCGCGCCTGCTCTTGTTCCAGGCGAGGGCGAGATCGACGCCGCGCCCGCGCATGGCCCTGGCGGCGCGGATCTGCGCGCGGCCCTCCATGCCGAAGCGGTCCCCGACGCCGACCGAGAACCTGCCGAGGCCCTTCATGAGATTCGAATGTTGACCCTCCTGTCTTTCGCCAAGGTGTTCCACATTGTGTGCCTTGTGGCAACACCTTTGTGCGCCTGGAGGGGAACATGAAAGGTGCTGTCCCAGCGGGAACGTGCATTCGACACGCTAACTCCCTGGGCCGGCGATTGATAGACATCCACAGGCCCTGAAAAACGGCGCTTGGACGCGGATTCCGTCATCGGAATTGACTTCCAAGGCGGGACGATGCGAGTCTGGACGCATGCCCAACGCGTCTCGCTGTCTCGAGCCCGGATACACGTGATGCCGGAACCAGTGCCCCGGACGCCGTCCGGGTCAGCGAGGCGGGTGAGCGAAGCGATGAACACGACGAAACGTCCGACCATCAATCTGCTGGGCGCGGGACTGGTGCTTGGCGCAACGGCGGCGCGGGCCGCGGATGATCTGAAGCCCCGCGACCTGACGCCTGTGACGTGGCTGAAAGCGCAAGAACACGCACCGGTGGAAATCGTGCGCGAAGGCAAAGCGGCGGCCGTGGTCTATGTCGTGGACCCGAAAAGCCGCGAGGCATTTGACTGGCGCCGGTACTTGAACCCTCCCCATCCCCCGCGTACGCCGCCGGCGCTCCTGCTGCTGGTGCATGAATTGCGCGAAGTCATCCGTGAAGCCACCGGCGCCACGCTGGAACTGGTTGCCGAGCCGCCGGCCCCGGGTCAGCCGGCGGTCGTGATCGGGGATTGCGCGGAATCGCGGGCCGCGGGGATCGATGCGGCGGAACTCCCGGCGGAAGGTTTCGTGGTAAGGACAGCGCCGAACAGGGTTTACCTTGTGGGCAGCACACGGCCGGTTCTTGCCGGGCGGTCCAATGATGGCACGGTTTGGGCGGTCGCCGATTTCCTGGAGCGATTTGTGGGCGTGCGTTGGTACTGGCCGGTGGAACTTGGCGGACGCTCGGTTCCCAGGACGGGATCATTGACCGTTCCGCCGGCGCATTACCGTGATCAGCCGGTGTGCCGGCTCCGGCAGTATGGAGAAGGCGGCGGCATGGACCTGCGGGCATTGCATACGGAGGGACATAATACCGGGGACCGCATGCCGCTTCCGCTGGCGCCGGGTGTGATGTCCGCGGACGGAAGACCCCTTACCGAGGCGTTCTGCCGGCCGATGTTCCGGGCGGGGAACAGCCTGGATTACCGACAGGGCATGCTGCAGGAGTCGTGGGGCGGCGCGATGGCCCGTGACGGGAAAGACCCGCTTTACAGTGAAGAGGTTCTTGCCCTTGGGGAAAACGGCAAACGGGACACGCGCTGGAACTGCTACAGCGCGCAGGAAACGGTGGATTTGCACGTGGACCGGTTCGAGCAGGGCCAGAACCCGATCGTGTATTTCCCGCGTAGTCCGGGGCTGGCATGCCGTTGTCCGGCCTGCGGGAAGGCGGCGGCGAAGGTTCGCGACGATGCCGACCTGCGCCGGACGCTGATTGCCGTGCATGGGGAGAAACGGGCGAACGACATCATCGAGAGCCGGGTACATGTGCGGGTCATCGCGCTCTTTGTCCGGCGGCTTGGCGAAGCGGTCGCGAAGCGGCGGCCGGACCGCAAGGTGGTGTATTCTCCCAGGGAGACGCCGCCGCCTGATGACATCAAGTTTCCGGACAACGTTGTGGTGGACGGGATCTGGCCGGCGAACTTCTGGCTTGGAGAAGCGATCCATCCCTCGTCCGGAGGCGGGTTCGAGAAAGACATTCGTAAGTGGGGCAGGGTATCGTTATGGGTGGGGGCCAACGGGCCCGGAGACTGGACCTATGCGCCGGTGGAATATCCGCGCCTGATCCGTGATTTCTGCGCGCGGAACCGGGACGTGCTTGTCGGCATGGACCTGGCGATCTTCAGCGGCAAGATCTACATTTCGGACGCGCCGACTTTGTATGTGTGGATGCGCGCGCTGTGGAATCCGGACCTGGACGTGGAGGCCGTGCTGGATGAGCTGTGCCGGCGGCAGTTCGGTCCGGCGGCCGGCACGTGCCGGGAGCTGCTGCGGTTGGCGTGTGACCGGTGGGAAACGACGCCGCTGTCGCGGTCGCTGGCGGCGACAAACCTGTGCAATTCGCCGCAGGCGGGCCGCGGGACCGGAACCCTCCTGCAGGAGTTCCGCCTGCCTGTCGATCAGTTCCGGGAGTTCTGGCCGCCGGAGGTGGTGGCGCGGATGAAGGCCTTGCGCGACCGGGCCGCCCTGGAGATTGAGCGGGCCGGCGATGGCGCCGCGCGGCGCGCGTTTCTTTACTGGACCTGGACGTTCGATGCTTTTCTCGAAGAAGCCGAGATAGCTTACCGGAAACCGCGGGAACGGGATGTGCGCGAGGCGGCGTTTGCGCCGACCAACGGACTGCCGCCGGCGTTGACGCTTGATTTGGGCCGCGCGACGGGTTCGGCGGGCCTGCCGCCGGAAGGCGCCGGACAGGCCGGCGGCGCGGCGCTCAAGCTGGTCCTGATTCCACCGGGCGAGTTTGTGATGGGGGGGGCTTCGAACGGCTGGGCGTTCCATCCGGACGAGGGGCCTCAGCACAAGGTCCGGATCACGAAACCGTTCTACATGGGCATCCATGAAGTTACGGTGGCGCAGTACGCATCCGTGATGGAACCCGGCCCGGCGGTGACGAACGGGAGCCTGCCGGTCATGAACGTGTCGTGGCATGAAGCGGTTGAGTTCTGCCGGAAGCTCAGCGGGATGGCGCGCAGGACCGTACGCCTGCCCACCGAAGCCGAGTGGGAATATGCGTGCCGGGCGGGAACGGCGACGGAATGGTTTTTCGGCGATCCTGACAAACTCGGCCTGCTCGGAGAGTACGCCTGGTACGCGGGCAGGCCTGCGGGGGGGCATTTGGTGGTAATGACTCGGGAAGTTGGCGGGAAAAAGCCGAACCCGTGGGGCCTCCATGACCTGTACGGCAACGTGGCGGAGTGGTGCCGGGACCGGTTTGCGCCGGATTATTACGCGTGGAGCCCGGTTGACAATCCGGCCGGTCCGGCGACCGGGATCTTCCGTGTGATTCGCGGGGGATCGGCCTACAACCTGCTTTTCGGCACAAATCCGGAACTGGCGCGTTCGGCGCGCCGCACTTATGCGCATCCGGACGTGCGCGGTCCCGGACAGTCCGGCCAATACAGTGAAATCGGGTTCCGGGTTGTGGTTGAAACCGGTGAAGCGAGCAAATAGATTGACCAGAGGCTCCCGTGAAGATCACTTTTGCCCGCCGGATATCTCGTTCGCCAACTACTGCTACCACCTGAAGCGCTTGGCCGAGGTGTGCGGGCGGAGGCGCTGAAGTATATTTTGTTTTCCAGGTCTGACCCGAATGGCGCTAAGATAAGACAGCTCCGCATGACGTCCTTTGTCGCGAGCTTTGTCGAAACCGCTATGCGCGAACCCCTTGCGACTCCGACAAAGCTCGCGACAAAGCTCGCGACAAAGAGGGTGAAGAGGCTTATCTTGGCGCCATTCAGGTCTGACCCTGGCGAGGGTCTTGAGCCGCGCTAGCGGCGATAGCCAGCAGCGCTTTGTTCACCGATAATCTCGTTCAGTCCTTCCACGATCTGGCCCATCTCGTCATCAGATACGCGCCCGATGCGTTTGCCGAGCCGCTCCACCGAGAGGGTGCGAATCTGGCTGATCTTCACCCATGTCGGTTTGGGCAACGCAACACTGGTGATTTCCATGGCGAGCGGGAACCCGGCCCTCTGGGGCTGACTGGTGAGCGCCATGGCAATCACCGTGCCGGACCGCTCATTGAAGATCTCGGGGCTGAGAATGAGCACGGGACGCTGGCCCGCTTGTTCGCGACCCTTGACGGGGTTCAGGTCGGCCCAGACAATGTCGCCCCTCAGTATTCGGGCCATGAGGCGACCTCCCCAGACATGCCTTCCTCGGCGAGCGCCTGCTCAGCCTTCGGATCGAGCTTGGCGCACTCACGGGCCAGTCGGTTGACCGCGAGACGCCGCACCTTTTCTCCGACTGCCTCCTGAATCGCGCGACTCCTGCTCGGGAAGACATGCCGACGAACCAGGCGGTCAACCTCGCTGAGAATGTCCTGTTCGATAGTGATCGCAATCTTTGCGACGGCCATGGAAGCCTCCTCGTTGATTACAGTATGACAATACATCATACCGTTTCGGCGCGCAAGCGGTTTCTTTCTGCCTCCGGCTCATTCATTTGGCGTCAGAACCGATACTCGCCTCCGCGAGCGGCGATCTCCTTGCATCAGGCAGGGATTCGCTGTGCCGCACCAACTGGATCACGAGAAACTTGACGTCTACCAGATCGAGTTGCAGTTCATCGCATGGGATCGAGGACGAGGACGACGACGAGGACGAGAACGATGGCCGCCACGGCTCGTCGGTCTGAAAAAAATAGCCGCTAGAGCAAAGGGGATATGCAGTTGTCCAAGTTATCCTATAGAGAGCAGTTCAGCCGCTTCGCGGCCGAACTGTTCTTGTGGAAGTCATTATAGCCGAGCATGTTGCGTCTGAAGGGGCCGGTTCGGGAGCGTGCACCATGTTGGTGAAAAGCACGCAACGCTTCGGTATGTTCTTCGTGATCAAGCGAAAGGACATACGATGAACGAAGACGTTGCGTGCAGGGCGGATGATCTCACGAAGGTGACTGAGGGGCAAGCCTGGCATGCCGGTCGTCATGGCATGCCCGGTCTGTGGGCTTTGCTCGACGGCTTGCCGGCCGTGTGCCGCCCTCGGTTGTTGCGCGGGGATGTCAGTTACGGCAACGAGCAGACCATGCTGGAGGCGGAGAGCCGGGGCCAAGGGTATGTGTTCAAACTGCGACAGACCCCGAAGGTTCGCGGCCAGATCGAACTTCTGGAGCGTACGGGCGAGGCTTGGAGCGATGCGGGCGAAGGCTGGCAGGGCACGGAAGTGCCGTTGAAGTTGATGGGCTGGACCCGAGCGCGGCGATGCGTTTTTCTGCGGCGGCCGGCAGAACGCGCCCCCGCGCGTCCCGCCTTGGCCGCTTCCAGGGAATTCCAGTTCGTCAAGGTGCTCGATCAGGGCCCCTGCTACGAGTACATCGTACTGGTCACCAATACGGACATGTCGATTGGTGGAACATCTTCACCCGGCTGGCGCAACCGGACCGGCACTTGGCAGCGGTCACTTCGCGGCCGCTGCTGCTGCACGCCGTCGGCCGGCTGGTCACGACCGGCCGTCGCAAGATCGTACGACTGA
>Ga0194112_10001699_pt1 | contig 31995 bp, 31 predicted proteins | sample TA2MahC400mmetaG_FD_146191 | JGI IMG/M metagenome (GOLD analysis project Ga0194112, IMG submission 146191) | Freshwater microbial communities from Lake Tanganyika, Tanzania - TA2015016 Mahale Deep Cast 400m | ecosystem: Environmental > Aquatic > Freshwater > Lake | place: Tanzania: Lake... | reverse complement strand
TTCGAGATTTTGCCCTTCGGGCCGCCCCGCTCCACGTGAGGGCGCTGGGCTAAAATCTCTCCGCTCTTTAACCCCCCTATGGATAACTCCTTGGATAACTTCACTTCAAACATATTATACGAGGAGGATTAATAAGATGAGACACAAGATTATTTTTTTTGGGATATTCATTATAGTATTGGGGTTATTGACTCTTCCTATTTTTTCTGGGAAAGAAGGGATGTTTCCTAGTGTGGCGACGGCACAAAAGGTTTTTAAATTGAAATACGCCGATATGTGTCCCCCTGGTTCCACTATAGCTAAGGCTGGAGAGTGGTGGGCCTCCCAAGTGGAAAAGAGAACGGGAGGACAAGTAAAAGTTGAATGTTTCTGGGGTGGCAGTCTGGTCGGTGCCTATGAGCAGCTAAGTTCAGTGAAGGCTGGTGTCATTCATGTCACACCTTATTACTCAGGTTATCATCCTGATTTGGCCCCTCTTCCATTAATGGGTCTTTTCCCTTTGATTAACAGAGGCACTCTAAAGGAAGCTATGGCTGCATCAGATGAATGGCATAGGACTGACCCAGCAGTTGCTGCTGAATTCAAAAAGAATAATGTAAGGTATCTATATTCATATAATATGGCATATCACAACTTATGGTCGAAGGTCCCCATAAAATCCATAGGCGATTTAAAAGGGCTGCGAATAAGGACTTTCGGCCCTTTCCTGACTCTTTTTAAGGAATTAGGTTGTGGTTTAGTAAGTATACCAGTTCCAGAGGTATACACCGCTTTGGAGAGAGGGGCTGTCGATTGTACTACTCAGTATCTATCCAATGCTATAGGAGGCCGTTATCAGGAAGTAGTTAAGTACGTAAATTTAACAGAACTTGGACACAATGTTGGCGCTCCAATTGTGATGAACCTTGACATGTGGAATAACCTACCAGCCGATATCCAGACAATTATCGATAAAATCAATGGTGAAATGATCGATAAAAACGCCGAGATAGATAGTGAACTATATAAGAGTTATACGAAAACGGTGAAGGAAAGTGGAATGACGACCCATCAGTTTTCCCAAAGTGAAGTTGAAAAATTGACTGAGTTAGCGAGAACTAAAGTCTGGGAACCTTATGCGGCAAAATTGGATGAAAAAGGGATATCTGCTACACAGGCATTGAAGCATTATATCCAACTTTCGGGAAAATATTCAAAAATAGGTCGTTAAATTTTTGAGTTCTTTAGTGTTTTGGCAAAGGTGGGGCATTCGCTCCACCTTTGCCTCTAAATTACTGAAAATCATATAGAAGGAGATAAGCACATTGAGTTCCATCAAATATCTTACTGAACCCATTGACCGAATAGCACGCACCATAAATGTCATATCAATGGTTACTTTTTTTGTGATCATGCTATTAACAATCGTAGGGATAATATTGCGGATTTTAGGTGAACCTCTAAGCGGCCTTACGAACCTTTCAGAATCACTATTAATCATCGCTATATATTGTGGCGTAGCCTATGCTCAGCAGGTCAAACAACATGTGGCTGTGGAATTTCTTATTTCCCGGTTAACCAAGTGTCCCAAAAAAATTTTAAGCATCATTAATCTAATCATCCCATTGGGTATTTGTACGATTCTGATATTTATTTGTTGGGATTATGCCCTCGAATCGTGGCAATTGAGGGAAAAAATGGATGGAGCACCTTTCTATCCTATCTATCCCCCTAAGATCGCCATTGCCGTTGGAATATCCTTATTATGGCTTCAACTGCTGGCCGATTTATTTCGGGAGATAATGCCCTCTTTTAAGTCAACAACCAATTAAGTAAACCCCGTTAGAAATTTCAGCAGGGCATTGAAACCCGCTGCAGAGCAGAGGGACATTATTTCTAACGGGGTAAATGGTCGTCAAAGGGATCCTCAAAATAAGAGGCGTGAAAAGATGGAAATTTCTGTTTTGGTCTATTTGATCGCTTTTTTTGTCGTATTAATTATGGGGCTCCCCATTGCCTTTTGTATGCTATTCATTGGGCTTATCGGTCTCGCGAATATCATGGGGTGGGCACCTGCCCTAACTTTTACCAAGACGACATTATATTACTCCCTTGCAAACTGGTTATATATCTGTATTCCCATGTTTATTTTGATGGGCCACTTTGCAAGTAGAAGTGGCATTATCACTGACATCTATAATTTCTTTAATATTTGGTTGAATCGACTTCCTGGAGCATTAGCTCAGGTTACAATTGCCACCTCAGCTATGTTCGCATTTGCTACTGGATCTTCTGTAGCTGCGACAGCAGTTCTTGGAAGGATATGTCTTCCTGAAATGGATCGACATAATTATAAAAGAAAATTATCTTTGGGCTCCATTGTTGCCGGTGGCTCTTTAGGAAATCTAATACCCCCCAGTATCGGATTGCCTTTATTTGGGATAATTACAGAACAATCCATTGGTAAACTTTTAATGGCTGCAGTATTTCCCGGTTTAATGGTTAGTGGATTATTTATGATCATGATAATAATCATGGCAAAGAGAAATCCAGAACTTGCACCTCCGATAGCCATAAAAGTTAGTTTAAAAGAGAAATTTGTCAGTTTTAAAAGTGTGTGGGGTTTATTAGTTATAATTGTTTTTGTTCTTGGAAGTATTTTTACAGGGCTTGCTACAGTGACAGAGGCGGCAAGTGTAGGCGCTTTCTTCTCATTTGTCATATTTCTTTATAGACGAAAATTCAGCTGGAAAATTTTAGGTGAAATTCTTATAGAAACTGGGCGAGTATCAGCCATGATATTTTTTATCATAGCTTCTGTAACATTATTTTCACGTTTTTTGACATTCTCTGGTTTAACAAAAAGTTTAGGGACCCTTGTGGTGAGGTCTGATCTTTCACCTATATTAATTCTTTCATGTATCTATGTGATTTTCCTCATATTTGGCTGTTTAATGGACCCAACATCAATGATGTTAATACTTACACCCATATTTTTTCCCATCATTACAAAGGTGGGTATCGACCCTATCTGGTTTGGCGTAATAACTGTCATCTGGATCGAAATAGGCCTTTTGACACCTCCTGTTGGGTTGTGTTGTTATATGCTTAAGAGTGTGTCCAATGCTTCATTGGATGAGATCTTTAACAGTATCTACCCTTTTCTATTAGCTTGGTTTATCGGTGTATTTCTCATGACCGTTTTTCCCAACATCGCACTTTTCTTGCCTAAATTGATGGCTGGAAGATGATAAACCATATAAGGAGGGAACACCATGCCAGAAGACAATGTTAAAAAACTACTCACCAAACGACTTAAAGATAAAAGGGCAGCACTAATTGTCATTGATGTACAAAATGATTTCTGCCATAGCCAGGGTGGTTTTTCAAAAAGGAAGGCGGATCTTTCTCATGTCCAAAAGGTAGTCCCTCAAATCAACTCCTTTATTGAAAACTGCCGCCAATTTAATTTACCTATTATTTTTATTAGAACCATTCATAGCGATTGGACCAACTCCCCATCGTGGCTCGGGAGAATGGAAGGAATAGCTGAAAAGATCCCTGTATGTCTCCCAAATACCTGGGGCTCTGAATTTTTTGAGGTCAAGCCAAGCCATAACGATTATATTATGATCAAACATCGTTACAGTGCGTTCATTGGAACCGACCTTAACCTTATTCTGAGAAGTAAAGGAATAGAGACCATCCTTCTTTCAGGAGTGGCCACTAATATATGTGTTGAAACGACCGCCAGAGATGGATTTTGCCTCGATTACAATGTGATCCTGGTCGAGGATTGTTGCGGTGCCTATATTTTAGAAGAACACGCATCGACCTTGAACAACATTAGCAAATACTTTGGAATAGTGACGGACTCTAAAACCGTTATGGAAATCATGCAGCAGGTTAAGAAATAGATCGATTTCACTCAAAGGGCAGAGAGGAATGTATCTCTGCCATCAAAAAAGGAGGAACAGAGATGGTCCGAAAAGTTGTCAAAAGGGTTTCTGAAAAAAGATTATTATCGGATTTGGAAAGATATCGGAAAGAAGCAATCCATTTGGGCGCGACGGATGCAAAAATCATTAAATCGAGTGAGGTGATCATCGATGAACGCGCTTATTTAAAGTGTGTTTACCCAAAATGCCAATACTATGGGACAAATGCAAATTGTCCTCCTTATTCTATCAAACCCGAAGAATTGAGGAAAATCATAAAGAAGTACAAATACGGAATCATCTTCACCTCCGAAGCTCCTTCAAATATGTTTGTGGGCTCCTGGGATGTTTTCAGTAAGAGTGAAAAAGTCATAGCCCACAGAAAGAAGATGGCTGAAATTAATTCAAGGTTGGAAGCCATGGCCTTCTATGATGGTTATTATTTTGCCCTGGGATTCGGAGCGGGCTCATGCAAACCGACCTTTTGCGCCAATGTGGAGTGTCAGGCCCTCCATCCTGGAAAGGGCTGCCGTTTTCCATTAAAGGTGCGCTCTTCAATGGAGGGGGTTGGAATGGATGTTTTCGGTATGTCGGCTCGACTTGGCTGGGACATCTATCCCTGTGGAGGTAGTCTCTCACCGGAAGATGTCCCTTCGGGGAGACGAATCGGCATGGTATTTATTTATTGATACAACCACGTTAAGTCGTTTAACATGTAAATCAAGGCTTTAGCCGTTCGGCTTAGCTCACGACTTAGCCTTGCTGAGAGCAACCCTGAAGGGTTGCCGTTCAAAAGAATCTCTTTTGATGAGGAGATAATGGCAAACATAGAATATTTTGATAGGGAGGTCGAAACAGCGAGTCGGGAAGTCTTGGAGAATATTCAATTTACAAAATTGAAATCCCTTCTTAATAAGACATATCAATCTAATCCTTTTTACATCAGTAAATTTAAGAAGCACGGGGTAAGTCCAGGAGATATAAAAACAATCCGTGACATCGTGAAATTACCCTTCACCTCCAAGATTGAGTTTCAGGAGGATCAGGAGAAGAATCCCATTTTCGGAACCAATCTCACCGAGCCTTTCGAGAATTATTCAAGGTATCACCAGACCACTGGAACTACAGGAAAACCTTTAAAATGGATTGATACTAAAGAGAGTTGGGAGTGGGCAGGAAGATGTGCTGCGATGTCCCTTGTAGCTTCTGGAGTGAGAAAGGATGATGTTGTATTCTTCCCCTTCGCATTTGGCCCCCATGCTGCTTACTGGGGTCTTTTTGAAGGCGCATGGCAGATGGGGGCACTGGCTATCGCAGGAGGAGGATGGGATACCCTTCAAAGACTTCAAAGCATCCTTGAAAATCGGGTGACGGTGATCTGCTGTACGCCTACCTATGCCCTCCGGTTGGCAGAGGTCGCTCAGGAGAAGAATATCGATCTTAGAAACTCCACCGTCAGAATCATTGTGGATGGAGGAGAGCCGGGGGCATCGATTCCTGCCATTAAGAGAAAGATTGAGGATTTGTGGAATGCAAAATTCTATGACTATATTGGGTCAACAGAAGTGAGAGCTCATTCATTCCAATGCATTATGCAGGAGTCTGCAGTCCATATCATCGAAAGTGAATTTATCCCTGAAATTATCGATCCTGAAACCGGGATACAGGTTAAAGAAGGAGAATTAGGTGAATTGGTACTTACCAATCTCGGAAGGCCATGCTCACCATCCATTCGTTTTAGAACAGGCGACATGGTAAAATTCAAAAAAGGCCAATGCCCCTGCGGAAGGACCTTCAGGATGCTCGATGGAGGGATCTTGGGAAGAAAAGACGATATGATTGTTATCAGAGGTATGAACGTATTTCCAAGTATGGTGGGTAATATCGTACAGAAATATTTATCCGTTGGTGATGAATATAGAATAGTTGCTTATACAAAAGGTAGTTTAAATGAACTGAAAATTCTCCTTGATTTATCTGACGAGAGCAAAATGAGACAAGAAAAGATAGAAAATGATATTGTAATGGATCTCAAGTCAGCGCTGGACCTCCGGGTGGAAGTAGAGGTTGTCCCACAAAATTCCTTAGAAAAATCGGATTATAAATCTAAACGTCTCATAGACAAGAGGGAAATCCGTTAGGTATCTCCCTCAAAAATTTTGAAAGGAGGGATTTAGATGAAAAAGAAAAGACTATTAATGTTGTTTGGTGTTGTTTACTTGGCAATGATGGTGGTTATGTTATCCTTCATGGCTGCCTGGGCACAGCCGAAAGTTCCTCTACCGGAAAGGTTGACCTTATCCACCCATTCGGTGGGGACAACATTTTACGCCGTCGGTTCCGGTCTGGCTAAGGTGGCCTCCGACCATTCAGGGATGACGGTGGTAGTATCACCAACCGGTGGACCTCCTGCTTGGGTACCCCTGATGAATAAGAGCGGTATTCCCGAAATCGGCATTATCAGTTCTGGTGATGCCTGGCAGGCGTATACTGGCAAAATTGCGCCAGCACCTCTGGTTCCCGGTGACCCGCGGACAAAGTCTGGCTACGAGCCCGGCAATCCAAATCTGCGCTGCCTTATGATGGGCACCTCTCTCTCCAACGGGTTCTTGATACGGGCTGACTCACCGATGAAGCGCCCTGAGGACATGCGGGGTAAACGATTGACCTGGGGCTATCCTGGCTTTCCAGCCAATATCCCTCCTGGTCTGGCTGGTCTGGCTATGGCGGGATTGACTATCAAGGATGTGGAGGCAGTTGTGGTGCCTGAAGTGGTGGCTGGGGTTAGGGCTCTTACGGAGGGGCGTGCCGATATAGCTATAGCTGCCGTGGGCATGGGCATTGTTGCTGAGGCCGATGCCAAGGTAGGCGTTCGCTTCCTGCCTGAATCAATGGACCCTGAGGCTATCAAGATTGCCCAGAAGATCATGCCTGGCATTGATGTCAAACCTGTAGCGCCGGGTCCGGCTGGCGTCAAGGTGGAGACACCAATTAAGTGCTACGGCATCAATATTGTGGCTTCAGTCCATATGCCCGACCATGTCGCCTATGCGCTGGTAAAGACCTGGTGGGATTACCACAAGGAGCTCTGGCCTATCCATGCCCAGCTTAAGGGATGGGCACCGGAACTCTTCATCCAGAAGTCGGCTACTATTCCTTACCACCCCGGAGCCATCAAGTTCTATAAAGAGAAGGGGGTATGGAAAGGCGAACAGGAAAGATGGCAGGAGATACTTCTGAAAGGTGAGCTCCCCCTCCTCAAGTAATGGCTTTAACATGTCACCAAAGTCTTCCTTCGTGGGGCCTTGTACTGGGATCGGGGTTAATATTATGGTTAACATTCAACCGGGGATTTCCCGCTACCGAAACCTGAGCGGGGGATGGCGGGTTTTGACCAAGCTGCTCCTCAGCGCCATACCGGTAGTGGGTTGCTTTTTTATGTTAGACATTCCCTTTTACTTGGGATGGGCTATCATGAAGGAGCAGTACTTTGGTATCTTCCTTGCTTTGGTCCTGGGTTGCGTTTTTCTTGTCTTTCCCCCGACCCGAGAGGCACCAAGAGACCGAGTGCCTTGGTACGATGCAATTCTCTCAGTCCTAAGCTTTGGGGTCGGTCTTTATGTGGCTCTCCTCTACCCAAGAATTTTGGAAAAGTTGGGCGTCATTACCCCTGATAGGGTCATCCTCAGCACCATCGCTATCTTGCTCATTTTTGAGGGGCTGCGCCGTGTGACAGGTTGGATACTGGTCGGACTTGGCTTGGTGTTCATCCTTTATGCACGTTTCACCTGGCTGGTTCCTGGGATCTTCTCTGGTCCAGGGATCTCTTGGGAGCGGCTATCCAACTACCTCTTTCTCGACCCCAATGCTATGCTGGGCACTCCTATGGAGGTGACTGCCGGGATTGTCTTAGCTTTTATCCTGTTTGGTGACCTGCTATTCGGGGTTGGTGGCGGGCCATTCCTCACCAATATGGCAATGTCCACTTTTGGCCGATTTCGGGGAGGACCAGCCAAGATGGCAGTGGTGGCTTCCGGCCTTTTTGGCACTATCTCGGGAAGCGCTGTTGCCAACGTGGCTGCCACCGGTGTGATGACCATTCCATTAATGAAACAGACAGGCTACAGGCCCCACATTGCCGGTGCGGTTGAGGCAGTGGCATCCACTGGTGGGCAGTTGATGCCACCCATCATGGGCGCCGCGGCCTTCATCATGGCCGAGTTCATAAGCGTGCCCTATCGGGAGGTGGCGATCGCTGCTGCGCTCCCTGCCATCCTTTACTACATCACTCTCTTCGTCCAGGTGGATCTGGAGGCTGGAAAAGCCGGACTTCGAGGGCTGCCAGGGGAAAAGCTACCTCCTCTAAGGGGAGTTTTGGAGCAGAGCTATTTGTTCGTCATCCCGCTCTTTGTGCTAATTTACTCCTTGTTCATCCTTTCCTTAACACCTGAGAAGGCAGCGCTCATGGGCGCACTCTCCATCCTCCTCATAAGTTTTTTCCAGCGTCAAACCCGCTTCCGCATTGCCTGGCTTTTTGAGGCGCTGGAGAAGGCAGGAAGAGGTTTGCTTGAGATTGGCGTAATTGTCGCCATGGCGGGGTTTATCATCGGTGTTATCCACTATACTGGTGTGGCCTTCCTTCTTACCATGTCCCTGGTTCATCTTGCCGGGGGGAATGTCTATATCCTAATGTTGATCATCGCAGGGGTGGGTATTATCCTCGGGATGGGGATGCCTACCACCGCCGTTTACATCCTCCTGGCAGTGTTGCTCGCCCCGGCTTTGGTTCAGCTTGGCATCGGTGTAATGGCTGCCCATCTATTTGTTCTGTATACTGGCATGCTCTCCATGATTACCCCTCCCGTCTGCCTTGCCGCCTATGCCGCAGCAGCCATCGCCGGCGCGGATGCAATGCGCACCGGTTATGCCGCCATGCGCCTGGGTATTGTAGCTTTTATTCTGCCTTTCCTGTTCGTCCTCTCCCCAGCGCTACTACTTATGGGGCCGCCAAGGGACATAGCAGTAGCTATAAGTACTGCTGTCATCGGTTGTTTTCTTCTGGGCTCCGGGGCAACTGGCTACCTGTTCCATGAACTGAACATGCTAAAGAGGGTGTTGATGGTTCTGGCTGGCATCGGCCTGTTGATTCCAGCCCAGATTCAAATTTTCAAGATCGGTTTGGTCAGCGATTTAATAGGGGGTAGTCTCGCCCTGGTGCTGGTCCTTTGGGAATGGCGGCGAAGGTCCCAGCTTATGGCGACCAGCAAAAAAGGAAGTTAGAAATTATACGAGGGAGGTAACTATGAAGATAGATATTTTTAACCACATCTTCCCAAAATCCTTTTTCGACAAGATGGTCAGCATTGCTCCAGACGCCAAGGATATTAATAAACGAGTCCGAAATGTTCCATGCATCGTCGATCTTGATGAGCGGTTCAGGATTATGGATAGGTTCAAAGACTATGTCCAAATCATATGTATGCCAAACCCACCCATAGAGAATTTTGGTCCTCCACCTATTTCTACGGATCTGGCAAAACTTGCAAATGATGGAATGGCTGAACTGGTCCGAAAATACCCAGATCGTTTCCCTGGTTTCATTGCCTCTTTACCCATGAATGATCCCGAAGGAACTCTAAAAGAGACAAAACGGGCCATCAAAGAGCTTGGAGCCGTAGGGGTTCAGATATTTACGAATGTTTTAGGCCGACCATTGACGAGACCTGAGTCCATGCCTCTCTTTGATCTCATGGCAGAATTTGATCTGCCCATCTGGATGCATCCAGCACGTGGGGCCGATTTTCCAGATTATAAGGATGAGCCCAAAAGTCATTATGAAATCTGGTGGACCTTTGGCTGGCCTTACGAGACCAGCGTTGCCATGGCCCACCTGGTCTTTTCAGGCCTTTTCGACAAACATCCCAATATTAAAATCATCACTCACCATTTGGGTGGGATGATCCCTTATTTTGAGGGTCGGGTAGGTCCAGGATGGGATCAGTTGGGCACCCGGACTTCTGATGAGGATTATAGCCTTCTATTAAAGAAATTGAAAAAGAGACCCTTAGACTACTTTCATCTCTTCTATGCGGACTCTGCCGTTTTTGGAGCACGGGAAGCTACCATCTGCGGATTGAAATTTTTTGGTGCAGAGAGAACCTTATTCGGTTCAGATATGCCATTTGATCCTGAGAGAGGTTCAGCCTATATCCGCTGGACCATTGAGATCATCGACAGTTTAGATATAAAACCGCAAGAGCGTCAGGCGATCTATGAGGGTAATGCCCGGAGGCTTCTAAAATTGAAATATTAATTTCTATGATTTTCAGATTGATCCAACAACAGGGTTACGACTCCACCCTTCCCAAGAGATGAACTGATGAAAAAAAGGACACACAAAGACATCATTGATGGCTGGCATCCATTTACCGAGAAAGAAATAAATACCTATGTGGCCATGGGTCTCTGGCTAAATAGGACTGTTTCTGACCTGCTGGATCGAAATGCAAAAATATCCCCAAATAAGTTGGCGCTGGCGGATGATACAAGAGAAGTGACCTGGAAGGAATTACAGATAAGAGCCAACAGAATGTCATGTCACCTTAAAATGTTGGGGGTGGAGTATGGGGATTTCTTTGTACTACAGATGTCCAACGTAGTTGAATTCTTCTATCTCTTCTTTGGCCTCAATCGAATCGGCGCCATCCCTGTCATGGGTTTGCCCAGGCATCGGATGTTAGAAGTGAACCATGAGGTAAGGTTGCACAAAGCTAAAGGAATCTGTGTGATGGTAGGAGAAAAATTCGATTTTGTTGGGATGGTGGAAGAAATCAAAAACCAACACCCCTATCTAAAGGTTTTGATGGTAGCTGGCGGTGAGGCACCTCGGGGGTGGTTAAGTGTTGAGGAACTTATCCAGCGAGAAATTGAAAAGGATTACCCAGTAGATTATCTAAAGCTTTTAGGGCCCGACCCTAATGATATCTGCTGTGAGCAATTATCAGGGGGAACGACAGGACTCCCCAAGGGGATACCCAGGACCCATAATGATTACATCTGCGAGTGGCAGGGCTATGCCAGACTGGCAGGATACACAGATGAGTCTGTCACTCTAATAACCATCCCTGTGGGCCATAACGCTGCATTTATTACTATGAGCGGACCGTCAATATTGTTAGGGGGAACGATGGTATTGACGAAATCACCAAGACCGAAGGAGCATTTTGAATTGATTGAAAGATATGGGGTGACCTATACAACTCTGATACCCGTTCAAATTACTTATTGGATGGAGGCAAATGAAGAGAGAAAGAAATACGATTTGAGCTCCTTCCGTATTATGGGCTCCGGAGCTCAGAAGGTAAGGCCAGAGCTTGTGGAATGGTGCCTAACGGAACTCGGAGTCGATATGGTAAACCATTTTGGAATGGCTGAAGGCCCTATGATTTGCAATCGATGGGATAGTCCAAGAGAGCCTCAGATGAATACCATCGGATTTCCTATGTTCTTAGACCCACAGGTTCAAATCAGGATTTTCAATGACAAGAGCGAGGAGGTTGGGATTGGAGAAATAGGAGAAATGGTAGCAAAAGGTCCCTTGAACTTTCGCGGTTATTTCAGAAATCCAGAAGAAAACCAAAAGGCCTTCGATGAAAAGGGATTTTTCCACTCAGGAGACCTGATGTCTCGGCGTCAAGATGGTAGGTTTGTAGTGGAAGGTCGAAAAAAGGATATGATCATACGAGGTGGCGAAAACGTATACCCCGAGGCCATTGAGGATCTGTTGATGAAGCACCCTAAGGTGATGAACACCGCTGTCATTGGAATGCCAGACTATAATTTAGGGGAAAGGCTTTGTGCCTTTGTCCAGGCAAAAGAAGGGGAATCACTTACTTCTGATGAAGTACAGGAGTATATCAGGCAGCAGGGGATTGCTATTTTCCAATGGCCGGAGAGAATCGAAGTGGTTAAGGGTTGGCCGCTTACAGCCGTAAATAAATTGGATAAGAGACGCCTGCGGGCATACATGACTGCTAAGCTATTCGAGGAGGGCAAAATTAAAAAAGAATTGGGTGACGAGTATCTCAACCGTGATCAGCTCACCATCGATGATGTCATATCAGGAAGAATAAAAATCGACTTCACTGGGACACCGATATAGTGATAAAATTTAATAATTTTGGCGGACTTTAATTTCCAAAAATAAAACATTTTAAGTGGCATTAAATAACTCTATTATTTGAATTTCGTGGAGACTCCCTTTTCATTTACTGAGCTTCTCGGCAGCATCCAGGATGGCTTCAACATACTTGTTATAACCTGAACAGCGGCAGAGGTTGCCAGCTATCGACCTCCTCACCTCCTCCTCGCTAGGTTTTGGGTTCTCAATAAGCAACCCTTTCGCAGCCATCAATGTCCCTGGCGTGCAAAATCCACATTGGAAGGCTCCATACTCTATAAATGCCCGCTGAAGGGGATGAAGGTCTCCATTCTTTGCCACTCCTTCTACCGTCTCAATTCTTTTCCCCTGGGCCTCTATAGCCAAGACTAAACATGAAGTGACAGGCTTTCCATCAAGAAGGACGGTACAAGCCCCACATTCCCCCTCATTGCACCCTTTTTTAGTTCCGGTCAAACCGAAATTCTCCCTTAAAGCTTCAAGCAAAGTCCTTCGGACATCTATTTCATCTTCATAAATTTCACCATTTATATTAAATATCATTAGTTGTTTCATATCTATCTCCTCCCTCTGTCGAAAAATTTACCCCCCACCTAACCACTGCTCTAAAATCTTGATCTCTTCAACATCTGGGCCGATCTGCCAAATGACTTTGCCTGTCTTTACGTCCACAACAAGTCCTCCGATAGGATCATTTTGTATATTCTCCAGAATCCTTTCTGCCTCTTGAAGAGTCACCTCTTCAACTTCTTCTTTCCCTAAGATGTGTATCTTTATCATCCGCTCCATCAAATCTATCCTACCTTAAATATTATAATACCTTTTTATTTTACCTCTTCTCTTGCTTTGTTTAATGCTCTTTCTGATAATATCCTGATCATCTCTTTTCTATATTCGGCAGAGGCCCTGATATCAGAGATAGGACGAGCTTCATCTGATGCTGTTTGAGATGCTTCTTTTACCAGTTTAGTACTGAACGGCCTCCCCTTCAGCACAGTCTCTGCCCTGTTCGCCCTTATCGGTGTTGGAGCAACAGCCCCCAGAGCAATCTTAATTTCACTGCAGACCCCATTCTGAAAAGCAACCATTGTGGCCACACCCACAATAGCTAACTCCATCGCTGCCCTGATGGTATGTTTTATGTATACCATTCCACTGTTAGGTGGTGGATTGGGAACTTGAACCTCTACTACTAATTCATCAGGGGCAAGAACTGACACTGATGGGCCAGCAAAGAAATCCTCAACATGAATAAGTCTTTCACCTTTAATGTTGGCTATTTTGAGTTTGCCTCCCAATACCATTAAACCCGGCGCCATATCTGCTGAAGGTACAGCACTTGAAATATTACCAACGACTGTGCCCAAATTCCTTATCTGGGCTGACGCCATTGATGAGGCAGCTTGTGAGAGAATAGGAAATTTATGTCTAATGAAGGAAGAAGTTTCTATAGCATGAATTGTAACTAATGGGCCAAATCTTAACCCCTGCGATTCATCATAATCAATATAATCTAATCTTGGGATATTTTTAAGACCTACCAGGTATCTGGGAGTCTCCTCTCTCCTCTTCATCTTATGTAAAAGGTCAGTGCCTCCAGCGATTACCCTTGCTTCGCCCCTATGCCGTGAGAGCATAAAGATAGCTTCATCCAGCGTTCTGGGTGTCAGATATTCAAACTTCGGCAGCCTCTGCACATAAGGATATTCCATGGTTATTTTCCCTCCTTCTTATCTTTTAGTGCCTTGAGAATCTTCTCCGGTGTAAATGGCGGGTTGGTTATCCTTACATCAATCGCATCATCAACGGCATTTCTTATGGCCGCCATAATGGCCGTCGTGCTGGTCTCCCCGGCTCCCTTGGCACCAAAGGGTCCATTGGGGTCATGGGTTATAACGTGGTAGTTAGTCAATTTAGGTACATCCATTGCAGTGGGCAACTTATAATCTCTGAGGGAGGAAGTAAGAGCCTGTCCACTCTTGTTATAAAGGGCCTCCTCATACAACCCCTGACCAATCATGTGTACAGAACCTCCGTCCAACTGACCCTCTACCAACAATGGATTAATTGGCTGGCCACAGTCATCAGCGGCTACAGAGTTAAGGAGCTTTACTTTCCCAGTTTCTGGATCTACTTCTAACTCTACAGCTTGAGCCACAAAGCTAAAGGATGGAGTGAAATGTTCACAGTGTCCTTGAGAGAAATCTGCTATTTCGGATCCCGGAAAACCCCAGCTCCCGTGACCATAGATAAGTTGGCCTAATCCATATTGGGCTTGCCTCACAACAGTTAAAAAAGGGATTTTCTTTTCAGGATTATTTTTGACATATATCTTACGATCTTTAAAAATCAAATCGTCTTCTTTTGCACCAAGCATCTCAGCAGCCACCTTCGCCACCTTTCTTTTGGCATCTTCAGCAGCGGCTATCACCGCATGCCCACTCCATACGGTACACCTATCACCAAACATTCCCGAATCAAGAATTGCATCATGGCTATCTTCCATTTCTATATGTATATCTTCAAAACGAAGACCCAATACCTCAGCTACCATCTGGGCAAAAACCGTATCACAACCCTGTCCAAGCTCTGTGCCACCGTGAATGAGGTTAACCGTGCCATCTTCGACAATCTTTACTATTGCAGATGAAGCAAAATGCCCCCCTAAGCGTGTTCCAGAAATTTGGGCACCGCAAGCAAAACCAAGGCCACGATTCGGCACCTTTTTTACTCTTTTTTCCCTCCAGTTTATGGTATCCGCAACCTTTCTAATAGCTTCTTCTAACCCGCAACTGCTTACTTTTGATCCACTTACCAGGACCTCGCCTTCCTTAACAAGATTTTTAAGCATGACTTCAACTGGGTCCAAACCTAAATCATTGGCCATCATACTGATTATTGAGCTAAATACATAGCCAGCAATAACCTGTGCCTGACCACGCACTGCGCCACACACAGGCAAATTCGTATAGGCCCTTTTAGCGTCGTATCTTACATTTTGAATGCTAAATGGTAGTGCATTAAACAAACCGATGAGATAGAGATTAAGGGGGGCAACACTGAGATAAGCGCCGCCATCGGCTATCACCCGGCAATCAGTAGCAACCAGAGTGCCATCCTTATTCATTCCCATCTTTAGCCAGATATGCTTTTCATGTCTTTGACGGTAAGTGCCGATTACTTCATCTTGTGTTGTTACAACCTTGACTGGCCTTCCGGTCTTTTGGCACAAGCGTATAGCGCAAAAATCAAGGTCAAAGGCTTCGTGCTTACCAGAGAATGCTCCACCTACGTAAGGATTAATTATTCTTATTTTATCTAAAGGCATGTTTAGGCCCCAGGCGAGATGTCGCCAGGTGATATAGGGGCTTTGCTTTGAACCTTGAAATAGTATCCTGCCAGAACCATCAATGTTCGCCAATGCGACATGAGGTTCAATAAACCCAATGGCTACTCTCTGGGTTACAAACTTCTCTTCCCGGATATAATCACACTTCTTAAATGCCTGTTCCACATCCCCATATTCAAAGTGACAGGCAGCGCCAATATTATTTTTCGCCTTCTCGTGAACCAAAGGGGCTCCTTCTCTTAGGGCCTCCTCCCAGTTAAGTACAGGGGTTAACTCCTCATATTCTACCTCAATCATGCGTAATGCCTCTTCGGCCATATCCTCATCTTCCGCTGCCACTGCCGCCACGGTTTCACCGTAATGACGGACCTTATCAATTGCTATCGGTGGACGGTCAGCATATTGTTTCATGAAACCAACGACAATCCCGGGAAAATCCTTCCCAGTGATGACAGCTCTAACTCCTGGTAGCTTCTCGGCCTTGCTGGTATCGATGTGGAGGATTTTGGCATGGGCATAAGGACTTCTTAGTAATTTTCCATGTAACATGTGAGGAAGTGCCAAATCGTCAGCGAATATGGCCGTGCCTGTAACCTTTACCACGCCATCAATTCTTGGCATTGGCTTCCCAACAACATCGAAATCATTCTCTTCCATCTTTGCCTCCTTATGATTCCGGTCCCTCACCCCCGCCTGCCAAAGAACTTGTTCGGCGGGCAGGCTTCCCCTCTCCCCCTGCCTACCGGCAGGCAGGCACTGGGGAGAGGGAGGGTGTGAGGGGTCTATTGTTACTCATTTATGATGGTGCTATAATCAAATCAATTTTTATCATTTTCAAACAAAGAAATCAAGAAAAGAACGAATTTGTGAAAAAGCTTTTTTCAAATTTAATTGTTGCGGGTTGGGATTATGACTCAATGGTTCAAATGATCATCAACTCTGGTAGAAAAAAGGAAGGAGGAGAAGGATGAACACAAAAACAAAATTCATGGCCGCTGCCATTCAGGCAGCACCTGTCTATTTGGATCAAGCAGCAACGGTAGATAAGGCTTGCACCTTGATCGAAGAGGCTGCAAAAAAAGGGGCTGAATTGATTGCTCTCCCCGAAGTATTTATCCCTGGTGGTCCATATTGGGCGTGGCACATGGGTCTTAGGGATGGAATGCGGTTTTTTGTACAACTCTTTGATAACTCCGTCGAAATCCCCAGTGAGGTAACAAGGCGATTGGGAGAAACTGCCAAGAAATGTAATGTTTATGTAGTGATTGGAGTGAACGAAAGAGATAAGAAGAGCCTCTACAACACCCTTATCTTTTTTAATGATCAGGGTGAAATTATGGGGATCCATCGAAAACTTAAACCAACGGGCGCTGAAAAACTGGTTTGGGGGGAAGGGGATGGAAGTACACACAGAGTATACGATACCCCCTATGGTTGTTTAGGTGGGCTGATATGTGGTGAGCATACCATGTCACTGCCAGGTTTTACTCTGGCGGCGATGGGAGAACAGATTCATATTGCCGCCTGGATTGGTTTCGGGTTTGCAGATATTTCTCTCACTGAAATATGCTCAAGGTATTATGCTATTGCCTACAATACGTTTGTGATCTGTACCCAATCCGTCGTCGATCAGAATATCATTGATAAGGTTGGACTGCCACAAACTTTAAGAAGAGGAAATGCATGGAGTACAATCATTGAATCTGGAACGGGTAGAGTTTTGGCTGGTCCATTACCACCTGCGGAAGAAGGGATCCTATGTGCCGAAATAGATTTACAAAAGGCTAAAGAACATTACCAGTTACATGAAACAACCGGTCATTACTGGCCAAAACAATTCCGTGTCCTATTTGATTCCGAAGAGTTAAAACCGCTAAATATTATTAATCAACCTACAAGAGTTACCCGAAGTGGGATCCAGGAAGGTGTAATTGAAATCCCCAGCCCAACATCTTCAACGAAAAAAGAAGAAGAAAAAGTTTGAATATTAATGGCAATGGCGTTTATGATTAAACCCATTTGCCGGGTCGGGAATGTCGAAGACAATATCGTCCAGGGCTTTGCGGTTCGGAAGAGAATTGGGTTTTTGCCCACGGGTGGGACGGACTGGGTTGATGCCGATCTTATATATCATCATTTTATTTTTGCAAGGAAATCCCCAGCGGTTATTACATTGACAATACTTTTAATACTGTCAGTAAAGAAATGTGCGTCGCCGGTTAAAAAATAGTCTGGTTTTACATAAAGAACTGCTGCAAGAATTGGAATATCCTTTTTGTGCTTTATCAGAAATTCAGCCTCTTTCAATTTATGACTATATTTTGTTCGTGGGATAACGACAATATCGGTCAGCGCTTTTTCAGTTTCAGCAAAGGCTATTTCAAAGGTCCTTCCTTTCAGGTATTTGAGTTTCTTCCTCATTACCCTACGTAACTCAACAACAGCATCCTCACTTGTTATAAGATCAAGCTCTACCATATCCAAAATACTGGATTCATTCCCTTCAAAAAAGATACCCGATAACAGAATGTTTGTATCAACAAAGACCTTGTATTTCATCTGCGATTTCTTTCAAGTTCTTTTAAAAATTCGGATTCTGTTATGCCCTCCTTTTTCATCAACCATCTCAGGAATGATCTGCTTTTACGAGCATAAGCCTTTTTGAGCGCTGAAACAACGGCCTCAGACGTATCAGAAAATATTCCGAGCCTTACCTCCTCATTGATATTCTTGTAAATTTCATCTGGAATCTGAGCTACAATTTTAGGCATTTTATACCTCCTTAATAAATAATTTACCTAACCATATCAGAAAGTTTATTTGTTTGCACAATTTATACACTCTTTGCACTAAGCTCCACAGTTTTCAGCCCGTTAATTCCGCTATCTTCCCCAAACACCGTAGCCAAGTCTTCATAGCCTTCCAGGCTTCTTCAGGATCATCCAATTTTGTCTCCACATGGGCTACACGCGTATTTCGAAAAGTGTTTACCTCTTTTAGATCGGTATAGAGGTTTGTCATTTCAAAACCTGCAAAGAGAGGTTTTACATCTTGCCATACTCCCCCAAGTTTTGCTGATCTGGGCTCTTGAGCATAGGCAAGGCAAAATAGAAACGTCCCAACCTTTTGAATCGAACGACCAAAGATCAGATTATGCTCCAGATAACGAGCATTCTTTTCAAATAATCCCTTTTCCCTAAACGGAAGATCTCCGAGGAACGGGTTAAAATAATCATGTCGCTTAATCACGTCACCGGGGATTTTAGGGCTCAAGTATTTAGAAAGAATCCGAATGGCATATTCGTCCAGAGGATGGAGAAGCGGTTGGAAAGCGTGACCATAATCCGGCATTTTGGCCCGCACAGCATAATCGAGTAACTCAACAGCCTGACGCATCACATCTTCAATCGCTTTGGGCGCACTAACCATGCTTGCCTGCTTTAGAACATTGTTAAATAGGTCTTCAGCCGCTTTCTGCCCCTTAATCTCAAAGAACGGCAACATTATCTGACCGCTTATGGCTTCATCAAGAAGAGCTTTTAGCGAAGGCTCGCATGCGCGAACAAGTTCCTCCATGGTTGCTGCCGCACTCTGTTGAAAAAGATGGTATGGCACATATAGACTACGCCATTTCACTTTCCCAGTCGACGCTGTCTTACACCACTCAACTGCCGCCCTCATTTTCATCGGCACCAGGAGATCCACCTTCCCTTTGAGTTCACATAGAAGGTAATCCCCTTTCTTGAGGCGCACCATGAAATCAGGCACGTAAAGCGCTCGATGCCCATCTGGCCGGAGGTAATCAATCATTAGCTTCTGCGGCCCAGCATTCTTGGCAAAGGCCACGACGTCCGTCGTAACATCACAGAAATCTACAAAGGCCTGTTCGAATTCGTTTTCGCATGGAACGAGGTTAAACATCGTCTTTTGGGCTTCCACTGCTGGCCGTTTCTCATTGCTGGTAGCTTGATATGGTCTCCATGTTGAAAGACGCTGACCTTTGCTGATGCGTCTGCGTTCCTTTTTCTGAACGGTCTTGCTAAGGATGAGGGGTGTAAAGGTTGCCCTAACATGCTCCATCACGTCCATATCACGCATCCTGTGATCAACCTCACCGGAATAAAGATTCACTTCGCGCTCGAAGAGGACCTCAGAAAGGAACTGCTCCACGAGTGGGGTTAGTTGTTTGTGAGGATTATTCAGACGGCATGCTCGACCCAGCATCTGTGCAAAGTAAGCCGCTGCCGACCATGAGTTGGTAAGTAGGCCGGCATCGAGGTGCATCTGGGCTATGATCTCATCGGTGAAGAGATGTCGCTCTTTATACTCTACAGGCCCTTCTTTCTTCCTCCCGATGGGCAAGCGTTGATAACGCTGCTCAAAATACTGCTTCACCTCTTCAAAAGTTAACCCTTTGAGATCCGCTACCATCTCTATAGCATCTGAAATCTGGGGGATTTCGACCTCAAGCTTCTCTACAGGTTTGCGGTCATGATCTACAAAAATTGTGACGGTTTGCTTAAACGCCTCACGGATGGGAAGCACAGCAATGTCGAGGCCCTCCTGGGCCAGTTCGTCCTCGTATAGTTTTCTGAAAGCAGGGTGATGAACAACTGTCACCATTTCAGGCATGTCTGCCAGTGGAAACATCAGCCGAAGGCCACGGCCCAAAGTCTGTTCAGGAAGGATACCCGATTTCGCAGAATAAGGACGCAAAGGAACAATCGTAGTAACATTTTGGACGTCCCATCCCTCCCGAAGCATCATCACCGAGACTACACAGCGGAACTTCGAATCCTTTGCGTCCAACTCCCGTGACATCTCACGAAGCTCTTTGAGATCATCAGGTTTCATCTTACTCTCATTTTCAACAAACTCTTTGACCTCCCGTCCCCCGCGCATGTAGGTTTTAATCTTGCCCTTCAGTCGGGTATGAATGTTGAGCACGCGTCCTTTCAAGAGAGGAAACTGTTTACTGTCCAGATAATCAGCGATCTCGTTTGCAGCCTCGGCATCCTCTGTCATTACAAAGAGGATGGGTTTCCGTACCTTTTGAAGCTCTTCGTATGTTTTCTTGTAACGCTCATAACCCAGTTTGAGATGCATATTATATCTCTCGTGGGCAGGCGTTTTTTTGTCGCCTCGCTCTACCAGCTCATCCGATTCCCCAAGGACTGGCACCTTGACGATGCCAGCGTCAACAGCTTCCCCAAGAGGAAAGTCACAGATGATATGGCGAAAGAGCTCGCCGTTGTTGTGTTTTGGAGTGGCCGTGAAGTCGAGTTGAAGGCAGGTGCCTCCAATTCCTTTGCTAAGACTTTGGCTGTGAAGCGTATCTATTGCCTTGTTCCATGCCAGATCAGGGTCATGAAGATGGTGTGCTTCATCGTCGAGGATCATTATTCGCGGATGGGTGCTAATCCGTTCTCGCAGGGCCTCCCCGGTATCCAAAGCCTGCGCTCGCTTGACAGGAGGACCAAAGATCGAAGTTGCACCATCATCTCCATTTCCTCCATTCTCACGTTTCTCATAGAGCCGATGGATGTTGGTCAGGTAGATTGCACCCGGGGTGCTCGTACCGCCAGGTTGATCCTGAAGGACTACCTGCATTTGGAAATCGTTCTTCCATTCCTCGGGGAGAAGAGGATCCTTGTAGAAAATAGCGCAGTTTTCAAAATCGTCCTTCAGCCGTTCATAAACGGTGAGGTTCGGGGCAATAATTACGAAGTGCTGAGCCAGATCAGAGCCTGGCTCATGTAGACGATGGAAATAGCTCCATACGATGACCAAACTCATCACCTTGGTCTTGCCGCCTCCTGTGGCAATCTTGCAGCAGTTTTTAGGCCAGCGGTCATCCTCAGGGTTAATGCCCAGAGCAAGATCTTTAATACTCTCGTCCCCAAACTCGAATAGCAACTCTGCAACATTACGAATGCGACGGAGTTCATAGAGATAAATGATCGTCTCAATGGCTTCACGCTGTGCCCAATGGTAGCGGAAAGGGATGGTGTTTCCTTCATCGTCCTTGACTTGGTGTTCAGTATTAAACCAAAAAGTTAGTAAGGTTCGAGCTGTATCACTGACACCCGCATAGCCACCCCGGCGCCATAAATCTACTTCTGCCCGGATCGATCGGACCAGCGGACACTTGCTCGGGCGGCGCCCCGGAGCAATGATCGCCGGACCTCCTTGTTGGGGATTTGGCAGACGATGTCGAATCGGTTCTTCCCAGGGTTTGAAGAGGGGTTCTAACGCCGCAGCATTCCTTTCAGTCACTTCAAAGGCCATGGCTCACACCTCCACCTCAATCACCGTGGTCGTATCCACTCCAAAGACATCAATCACCTTAACACAGATCTGATGTTTACCCTTCCCCCGATACTCCCAGCCAATATCAGTTTTCGTCTTGAGCGAGCGGTCTTTGCGCGTGCGAAAATCCTGCCAGTGGTGCTCAAAAGGTTTTCCCTCTTGCCATTCAAAGTCCACTGCCCAGAAGTCGATAAAGTCAAATGGTGAAGTAACAGCCCGCTCCCTCAGGGCGGCCATCTCAGCCTCGGGAGCCTCTGCCAGGGCAGGAGTGAATTGCACCAGGCTCACATCTACGAACTTGTTTGTGGCTTTCCCTTCCTTGATGATCTTTATCTCAGGCTTTGCCTCAAGATATCCAGCTTCAAAGAATTGACACTCCGTTCTGTTTGGCTCCATGATCTCCCGTGGAATGTATTTGAGCCTAATGGTCAAGCCGGTCTCGGCTTCAATGGCTTGCTTTTTGTGTGCCAGTTCCATCTCGAATTCCCAGGCCAGACAATGGAGTTCACGTGCACCAGCAGCCTTTGCTGCCTCGGCTGCCGCCCGTAATTCGTCAAAAGAAAATATACTGTCGATCTTGTCTACATGGACATAGGCACCATGCTTTGTCCCATGTAATAGAGGATGAGAGGGACTTGTCAACGGTGCGGCTTTGTAAAATTGCAGGACGATTCGCCGGTGTTCCTCATCCGCCCCTTTGAGACGCTCCATCTGCCACCACTGCCGTTCATAACGCCCAAGGTTATATACGTCAAAGGATCGGTAAGGCTGGCCTTTCGAGTGGAGCTCACGTTGAACCTGGATCAAGCGTTTACGAGTGACATGGATAGCATAGCGCCCCAGATCCACCCCGATCCAACGTCGTCCGAGTTTTTCAGCTATCGCCAGCGTTGTGCCACTACCACAAAAGATGTCGGCGACCAATGAATTCTCCTTAGATGAGGCTGCAACAATTCTTCGAAGCAAGGTTTCAGGCTTTTGTGTTTCAAATCCGAGGCGTTCAGCGTCTTCACGATTCAATTGTTCAATGTCAGTCCAATAGTCCTCTGGAATTTTGCCCTCATCTACATCATAGCGATATACCTTTCCTGTCTTTTTATCAGTTTTTTCTTGAAACTGTCTGCCATCATTATCTAACTTAAGGCGCATGTGTGTATTCGGTTTTCTGGGAACCACCACATTAATATCTTTCGGGTTAAATACATAATTCGCAGACTTTGTGTAGAATAGAACAGTATCATGCTTGCGTGCAAAGCGTTGAGCCCCTTTACCACCAATGCTGTAACACCACTGAATTTCATTCTGGAAATTATCGCTACCCAAAAGATCCTCTAAAATGGCTCTAAGCAGATAAACTACACGATAGTCACAGTGAACATAAATACTTCCATTATCTGATAATAAATCCCGCATGAGTGCCAATCGTTCATACATCATGTGCAGGTAGGAATCCGTGCCCTTACCCCACGTATCGCTGTAGGCCACTGCCTCCATAATTGACTGCTCCTTCTGTACTGCCTCACCTTTTTCGCCGAGCTGCACCTGCATAGTAAAGTCCGCGCCCACGTCGAAGGGAGGGTCAATGTAAACGAGATCAACTTTTCCTCGAAACTGTTCCAGGAGGGCTGCCGTCGCCAGCTTGTTGTCGCCCCAGATAAGAAGGTTTCTGAAATCGTCACGATGGGCTTTTCTGGCAAATCCTTCCAGGTCAAAAAGGTTTCCCTGTCTTGCCTTCTCTCGGTCCCGTGGTTCATCGATGGTCTCGATGCGCTGGAGCGGCAAGGGGGAGGAGGGAAGCTTGATTGGCCGCCGGTTGCCATATTCGTCATACTTCCCTTCCCAAACCAATTCCGTCTTCAGACGAGACAGAGGATGGGGATTCTCCGGCCCCCAATTTGAAGAATTATTCTTGCGATTATTCATGCTTAGGCCTCCTCGCTCGACGAACCAATTGATTTTTTTAGCATTCTATGAAAAAAGACATAAATAGTCAAATCACTGAAATGGGAATTGAAATGAGAATTGGCCCCCTTTTCCCATTCCCCCCACCATAAAAACCCTTCTTCCTGAACTTCTTGCTTCCCAAAAATCACAAAAACGTGTATATTTTAATTAGAACTTGTTGGGAAATAAATGGTCTGATATAAGGCGGATAATTGTTCTTTAAATTATACCGATGCAATATAACAACGTTCAAAATGGTCTCTTCTTGCACAAAGCGCACCCCACTGGGGTATCCAAAGACATAGGAGACCATTTGAACCCATGCATGGGCCTATTCTTTAGGAAAAACATAACTTCAGCACAAAAAATAATTTATGCCCATAATATGATGGATCGATGAAACTCCCTATATTATGTTCACAATGCATGATTGAGGATGCCACCTCGGATAAATATATCACGGCCGTTGAGGTCCGCAATGATGGGAGATATGAAGTAACATGCTCTAAAGGACATAAATCTGTGACGATATTGCAGGAACAGAAATTTGAAGTACTCTTTGATATCGGGGCATATGCGATTGTTGATGGGTATTATAGGGAAGCGGTTTCTTCTTTTACGTCCAGCCTTGAGAGGTTTTATGAATTCGTCATCATGGCAGTGTTATTTGATAAAGGTATAAGTGAGGAGGATTTAAAGAAAGCATGGAAACTTGTTGAAAGACAGTCCCCACGACAGATAGGTGCATTCATATTTATCTATCTTACAGAGTTTGGTATGCCCCCAATATTGTTAAGTCGAGACAACGTGGACTTTAGAGACGAAGTTATTCATCAGGGAAGAATCCCAACACGCCAAGAGGCTTTAAATTATGGGCAAGCTGTCCTTGATGTCGTGCGTCCAGTCCTCAAGCAGGTAAAGAAAAAGTATCCTAACGGGGTACAGAAGACGGTGTTTCAGCACCTTAAGGATTGTCGCTTGGACGCCAATGACATATGCCCCGTGTCGACTATGACCATACGTACAATTCTGAGTCTGGCTGTGGCTGAGCCTGGCTATGATGAGCGTTCTCTTGAAGAATCACTTACTGATTTGAGAAGATGGGAAGTAAGCTAAGCTTGGTATAAGCCGTTCAAACGGGCCCAGAAACCACGCCGTTTAGCTTTTGCGTTAGGCTTGATCAGAATCATCTCGATTGCACGCCATTTCAAGGATAGGCATTGATGGGAAATTGGATCATTAGATGGGCGTTTGATAAGCCAATGTACACACCCGGAGACACGGCATCTATCAACTTCTGGCTCGAAAATGCAGGAGATACGTTTCTTCACCTGTCAGACATCGAGATGAAGTTTGACTTCGGCACCTATCATCTCCAGTCAGTTCAAGGTATCGTCTCTCCGCAAACCAGCACACTGATGGGTCGAATCAACCTTGCACTCCCCACTCATATAGTAGGCCAGAAGGTTTTCACATTGAAATATAGGATTCATGAGTACGTCAGCGGCAACTGGTCCGATCTTGGTATTCACTCCGCCCCCAGCGGGTTCTGGATTGGCATATACCCAAGTCCGCTTTACACGGCTTTCTTATCAAGGGGGTTGCGGATTGAGGACAGGGTTATCGGAGACTCGATTGCTGAAATGATACGGGAATGGGGATTCAACACTGTTACAATCGGGATTGAGGTGCACGCAAGCGAGCATGAAGTCGATATCAAAGTCAGGGAGTACATACAAAGCTCCGATGGACTGATAGCAATAGCTACTCCTCGGTTCTTGGACGCATTGAGTGGGTTGTGGAGGGCCCTAGAATGGTATCACGCTGAACTCGGAATAGCGTTTGGCGTTGACAAACCACTCCTCATACTGAATGATAGTAAGGTCTCAATGAGCGGGCTCCCATCATATCTGACGCAATCCGGCCATGTCCCTAAAATAGAATTTGACTCAAGCAATCTAGAATCGCTCAGAGCCCAACTTTCGGCAGTCATGCCTGGTTTTCGTGAATGGGTAGCAGCGAAGCGCGCACAAGAGTTCCAGGATACGTTGAAACGTATCGCCGTAGGCAGTTTGGCTTTCATTGGTGGTATAGCACTCCTGAATGGGATCGCTGGAAACGTCTCCGGAACTTCCAGGAAGGGATAAATGGAAAAGGGTTTTATTTGTTTTGTAGTTAAATTCCCAGAAAATAGAACCATTTTTTTAATGAGAAATAGCAATTAACAGTTTCACTTTCGCCGAGACTTCCCTCCCTTTGTAGCTTGCATCTAAAGTCTTATACCCCAACCTGGCAAAAACCTGATAAACCTTTTCAGGATTATCCATCTTTGGAATATGCTCTTCTATGAATTGCTTTATCACATCCATAAAATCATCAACCTAATCATCAACCTAATCATCAACCTAATTTAAGCTGATACGATAGGCCTCTTCCTTTTCCAAAAGGTTTAATCACCTCCAATTTAACCAGTTTGATAATCTCTTTATGAGCAGCCTGGGGAGAAACTTTAAACATTTCTCTTATATCTTTATTAGTGACTTTTCCATGAAGGTTTATAAACTCCACAATCCTCATCTGCCTTTCTGTCAATGCAATCTGTCCTTTTTTCGTTCTTCTCAATCTCTCACTGCTGAGTCTTATGACTCTTTCTTTTATCGCTAAAGTACTAATCTTAACCCCTTCAACAAAGTATTCCAGCCAGTTGGTTAAGTCGAGGGTCTTCTCATCAACATTTTGTAAAGCCCTATAATATGCCTGCCGGTCCGAATCGTAGTAATCATCAAGGCAGAAAAACTGTTTGGTATCAAAGCCTCGGAGATAAAGTATCAAAGTAGCCAAAACCCTTGCTGTTCGGCCATTTCCATCTACAAAAGGATGGATTCTAACGAATTCGTAATGGGCGATCCCTGCCTCAATGACAGGGTCGAGCTCTTTTGCATCGGAGGAGTTCAGCCATTCAACAAGATCATTAACCAATTTCGGAACGTCTTCATTCGAAGGAGGTCTGAAGATAACCTCACCCGTCAATCTGTTTGCTACGACCACATAACGATTACGATATACTCCACAATCCTTAGGATTTTCTAAGGTCTCTTGAGTTACCATTTTGTGGATGTTTAATATGTCTGGGGCAATAATCTTTTTGCCTTCAGCCAACTTGCCAATATCTTCCAAAACCTTTAGATAGTTTAAGACCTCCTGTTTGTCCTTGCGAGCAGCCATCACTTCTCTGCCATGGGCTAAATCGGTTACTTGTTCCAAGGATAGTCTGTTTCCTTCAATGCTTGTGGAGGAATGGGCACTTCGAATTATTGCCTCACGACGGAGAGTTACCTCCCATTTAGGAATCAATGGGGAATTTAGAATTACCTCCCTTGCAACAGCGATTTGGACTAAATTATTTACGATCTTATCCGTATATTGAAAATTTGGTTTAAACATCCTTTTCCCTCATGAAATAGAATCGACACAGATGAGTTTTAGTCTTCATGCATCGAATTCCTTTTGCTCTCACTCCCTCAATTAGAAATCCCTCTTTAAAAATTAAGTTTTCTGGACGATACATTTCTTCTCTCCAAATACCTAATCTGTACTACTAAGTCTCTCACACACTCCTTGCCTTCTCAAAACGGTTCTTTACCAATTCACATACTACACAAATAGAACATTGTTTCAGTCAATTTTATAGCTCTTCAAGAACTGCTGAGGGGTTAATATCTTAATCCCCATGTACTCCCCTAAAGTTTTTATCGCTCTATTCCCTGTAATAATGATTTCTGCTTTTAATGCAACTCCACATTCTATAAATTTATCATCCGCAGGGTCATCTTTAACTGCTTTTATCTTCGGTGTTTTTGTCGTAAAGAGAATATTGAACCCCTTGGCAAAAAGGGAAAGAAGTTCCTCAATCTCATGCTCGTCTTTTAATCCAATCCTCTGTAGGACATCGATATATTCATCAAGGATATCTTTTGAGAGGCAAAGGATGATCTTCCCCTTTTTCCAGAGGTCTATGATCCTTTTGGGATTTCCTCCAAAAAAGGACGAAACGAAGACAGTAGTATCGATAACAACTTTCATTCTCGGTTCTTTCTTGCTTCTCTGATGGCCCTATTTATATCCCTTTCCCTTATCCCTCTGGACTTTAATTTCCCCCCGATCCTCCCCCACAGGTCATCAATATAGACTCCGATATCCCTCTCTTTTATATAGTCTTCTATCAATTCTCTCACCATCTGGCTTGTCGTCTTACCTTCCACCCTGGCAAGTTTATTAAACCGATTCTTAATTTCGGAGTCTATCCTTATAATCATCTGGGTTTTCATCCGCTCACCTCCAATATTGTATATTTTGCATATATCATATATCAATCTGAAAATATTGTCAAAAATGGGTATTGTATGATAACATTTAAAAATGTTTTTTCTGAAGATTCTGAATCAATACTGAAACAAGTTCAGCACAAGGTTCAGAATGAGCGGTTTGAAGGAGGAAATCATATGAAAGTTATTTTTCATAAAAGGTTCTATGAAGTCTATACTCGCGACCCAGCGGCTTCGCCGGGAAGAATAGAAGCTATAGTGAGGGCATTGGGAAGAGAATTTGAATTTGTCGAACCAGAGCCTGCCTCGGAAAGGGATCTGGAGAGGGTTCATGGAAGGCAGCACATTCAATACGTCAAAAGGGAGCCCATAGTTTATGAGGTTGGATGTCTGGCCGCAGGGGGGGCGATTCTTGCAGCGGAAACAGCCTTTGATGGCCAACCTGCTTTTGGTTTGATCCGACCTCCAGGACACCACGCCAGTCCCCATTCCTGCTGGGGTTTCTGTTATCTCAATAACATCGCTATCGCTGTCAAAAGGCTTATCAGTGAAAATAAAATCAAAAATGCGCTCATTTTAGATTTCGATCTCCACTACGGGGACGGCACAGCAAGTACCTTCAGTGGTTCCAAAGAGGTGACTTATTTCCATCCTGAGGGAGCAAATCGAGAAACCTTTTTAAATGATATCGAACAATTCCTTCAGAAAGAGAAGGCATACGACATCATTGCGATCTCTGCAGGATTTGACCGTCATGAAGAGGACTGGGGAGGGTTGCTTAAGACAGAGGACTACTTCTCCATTGGAAGGTTGGCCAAAGATTACTCCCTCGAAAATTGTAAGGGAAGACGGTTTGGCGTCCTCGAAGGAGGCTATAACCACTCTGTCCTTGGAAGCAATGTGAGGAGTTTTCTTCAGGGGTTCAGGGGTTGACAAAAGCCCATTGACTTCATAAAATTTTTTTTAATGTCATGAAGGGTAATAGGGTCGAAATTTCAAAGGACCGATTCAAAATCCATGTCTTATTTCAAGAGTTGAGCCAAGACAAATTTCTTAAAAAAATTCCTGCCTCCCGGCAGAGAGCGGAGAGGAAAAAATGAAGACCTTAAAAGAGGCTGATATCTACTGGAACCCTATTATGGAAACTCTTCCTTTAGAGAAATTGAGGGGGCTTCAGGTCAAAAAATTCAAGAAGATTGTGGAGTGGGCTTATGAGCGTTCGAAGTTTCATCGGAGGCTTTATCAGGAGGCAGGGTTTGAACCCGGGGATATCAAAACCTATGAGGATGTGGCAAAGGTTCCAAAAGTGGAGAAGGCCATGATGAGGGATATCCAGAGAAAAGACCCTTTCCCCTATGGAGATGCCCTTTGTGTTCCTCTGGAGGAGGTTACAGAATTCCGGCAGACCAGCGGGACGACTGGGCTTCCGGTCTATCAGCCTGATACCTGGCAGGATTGGGAATGGTTTTCCGAAGCCTGGGCTTACCTGCTTTATTCCCAGGGGTATCGGAAGAAGGATCGGGTCTTCATTCCTTTTGGATACAATATCTTTATTGCCTTCTGGACAGGCCATTATGCGGCTGAAAAGATTGGTTGCGAAGTCGTTCCAGGTGGAGTGCTCGATACAGAGGCTCGGATCTTAAAGATTCAAGAACTTCGAGCCACTGCCATGATGGCCACTCCAACTTATGTGTTGGGGATGGCAGATACAGCCAGAAAGAAGTTGGGGATCGATCCGGCCCGAGACCTCACCATCCGAAAGATAACCTGTGCGGGGGAACCAGGGGCAAGCATTCCTTCTACAAAGCAGAGGATGGAGGAAGCCTGGGGAGCAAAGGTCTATGATCACGTAGGTGCCACAGAGATTGGTGCCTGGGGCTATGAATGTTCAGCCCAACCGGGTGGCATGCATGTGAATGAGGCTCTCTTTCTCCTCCAGTTAGAGGATATTGAAACAGGAGAGATCATTGAAGAGCCGGGCCGAAAGGGAAAGATTGTTATCACCGCCCTTGACCGGATTGCTCAGCCCTGTATCCGATTTGACTCCAAAGATGTGGCAGAATGGGCGAAAGATCCCTGTCCCTGCGGAAGTACATTCCGGCTCATTAAGGGAGGGGTAGTGGGAAGGGTTGATGATATTACCAAGGTCAAAGGTGTTCTCTTGGCCCCTTCTGCCATTGAAGAGGTAGTCCGTTCCGTCAAGGGGTTGGGAAATGAATTTGAGGTGATCGTCACGAAGAAAGGCGACCTCGACGACATCACGCTGAAGATAGAAATTTTACCGGAGGAAGAGAGGAATCACGAATGGATTCTCAATCAACTGAAGGATCAACTTCGTGTGAGGACGAACCTCGGTTACAACATCGAAGTCCATCCTTACAACTCATTGCCCCGTTATGAGGTCAAGGCCAAACGGTTTAAAGATCTGAGAAAACAAGGTTAATGAGAAAATCCAAATGTCAAAACCAGGCAAGGCGGGACGAAACAAAGATGTTAAACCCTAAACTCGAAACCCCTGCCTTCGCCGAAGCGGCTTCGCGCAGGCAGGCTAAACTCTAAACAAGTCCAAATGTCCAAAACACAAAACTCAAAATCTAAAACAAATATTATGGTTTTTTGTTTTGAGTTTATTTAGTATTTAGAGTTTAGAGTTTAAAGAATTTTGGATTTGTTTAGGATTTAGAATTTAGTGTTTAGAGTGTAAACGATTTCGGATTTTAAATAACCTAAAAAGGATGGCGTTTATGAACCGAAGAGAGTTGAAGAAGATAGATGCCCGAATCAAGGCAATTAAGAAGGCGGCTCAGGAATTAAAAGAACTCTCGGGTGGGATACAGGCGATCGACCGGAATGCCGATCGAATCCTCGCCTCCGTAAAGGTGCTGGAGATCAATATCTCCGATGTCTTAGACCTCAACTCTTAATTCTTAAAACTGTATAATCGGAGGTGTAATATTGTTTATAGCTCTACTCTTAATATAGTCGCAAATATTGCATTTTATGAAAGGATAACCATGGAGACAACAATAAGAACAATGACCCCTCCAAAATCTTTCCAGACTATGACACCTGAGGAACTTTCGTGTGCTTTAGACGAGCTATTGCAGGAAGCCTCTCATTTAGGCATAGACGATATCCAAAAAATCACAAGTGATAAGATCGTGGTTGATGAGAGAGTATGGTACAAATGTATTCTCGCTTGTAGAGGTTTCAATACCTCTCTCCATTGTCCCCCGCATACATTAACTCCCTATCAAACTCGGGAACTATTAAAGAACTACAGTTATGCCATTCTTCTTAGAAAACGAGGGGTGCCCGAAGATTTTGTTGGGCTTCCCGATCTGCCAGAATCTCATATTAATCGCAATACATTAGGGCGTGAGTTTCAATTGATAATTGGGAAACTGGAGAGCCTTGCCTTCTATAAGGGATTTTATCTCGCCATTGCATTTTCTGGAGGAAGGTGCAAGATTTGTTCACTATCTTTTGAATGCCCTGGAATGAAAACCGGGGTATGCTCGCATCCATTTGAGGCTCGACCTCCAATGGAGTCTGTTGGGATAGACGTCTTCTCTACTATGCAAAATGTTGGCTGGAAATTTTCGATCATCGGGAGAGCCACCGATCCATGCGGGGTTGACGTGGTTGGCTATACGGGGGTATTGTTAGTTTACTGAGATTTGGGTTGATTCGGTAAATAATTTCCAAAAGGAGCATATAATGCCAGAAGAGAGAATAGATTTTTTGACTTTTGAGGTTTTGAGACATAGGCTCAGCCGAATTACGGATGAAATGGGAATAACGATGGAGAGGGTCTCAGGCTCTCCTGTGGTAACAGATGCTGGTGACTACGCAACTGCCATATTTGTACAGGCTACCTATTCATGAGATAAAAAAGGGGGTAAAATTGGGTGACACTTTTGGTTGATGTGGACCTTGATAAATCCCTTGGATTTGAGCCAGGACTCGACT
>Ga0194112_10001691_pt1 | contig 32063 bp, 29 predicted proteins | sample TA2MahC400mmetaG_FD_146191 | JGI IMG/M metagenome (GOLD analysis project Ga0194112, IMG submission 146191) | Freshwater microbial communities from Lake Tanganyika, Tanzania - TA2015016 Mahale Deep Cast 400m | ecosystem: Environmental > Aquatic > Freshwater > Lake | place: Tanzania: Lake... | reverse complement strand
CCCGATAACGCGCCGCCACTCACCCTTTATAGATGAAACGGGGAACATAGGCGAGACGAAGGCTGATATTGTATTACACAAAATTCAGATTTTCACACTGAGATAATAAACACCCTCGAATCAAGGCGTACTGACTTCCACGCCTTGATAGTAGTGCTTCAGAATATCTTCGAAAGTCCTGCCCTCCTTTGCCATGACATACGCTCCCCACTGGCTCATGCCCACGCCGTGCCCGTATCCCTTCCCCTCGAAGCGTATTTTTCCTCCCTCGCCGGATATCGTGAAGAGCGTACTCTTGATAAGTACAGGTCCTATTTTCATTCTGAAATCATTACCGCTCAAGATGATGTCTCCCCTTCGATGAGAAATTCTCATCTTCGATACCCTCCCGGACGGACTTACGCTGGCGGGGTTGAGCTTCTGAATGGACTCTACCGCAATTCCTTTTTTATTCAGGGTGTTCGTGATTTCATCTAACTTCAACAAAACACTCCAGGAATGATGGGGGGCTTTAACGCTATGCTCATCATGTACCGATTTCAGATACGGAACTTCAGCGGTCCATACCCGCTCGGCATCCTCCGTCATACCACCGCTGTTCGCATGGAAATACGACAGCACCAGCTGACCGCCATAGAGGAGCACCATCCCCCGTGTCTGCTCAACAGCCCGGTTGGACCGCTCGGTTTCTCCGGCCGCACCTCCATAGACCTGGGACGAAGTGGTAGCCAAAACGTCATATTCTTTATCCCTGTTTTTTGACTTCTGATAGAGACCGTAGGTTCTTGCAGCAACGGCCTGTGCTTTCAGCGCCTCGTCAGGCCACCGGGGAGACATTTCTTTCGGCACGACGCCGTAGAGATACGCCTCTATAGATAATACGTTAATAACATTCAGACTGTTTCCGGCATTTTTCTGTATTCTCAGCTTTCCCCTATAGGGAGTTCCGTTTACACTCAACATATACCCCTCCGGCGGAGCAATCACAATTACGTCCTGAGGGGATACAGGTGTACCGTTCATCCTGATTTTTCCCTCCGCAACGTCCAGGGTGGCGCTCCGCACTCCGGCAAGATGCGACTTCTCTTCACTATCCTTGATGTCGAACGGTGAGGGAGCGTTTACCACAACCCGGCGGGCACCCGACATAATGAGCACTCTGATCTCTTCATCGACTGGCACCTTGTATGCGGGTACCGTCTTCTTCGTCACAGGAGGCGGTCTGGAACATGTTTCCACCATGAATTCCGCGGTATCCCGCCGGTCACCGGAAGGGTATTTTCTCAGGTATGTTTTGAACTGACTCAAAGCTTCCTTGTACCGGTTCCTCTCATAAAGGATCATGCCGGAATTAAAATAGGCGTTCGCGGCATACTCGCTGTTTCCATAATCCTTTATCACAACGGTATATTTCTGGAGGGCCCGGTCATAATTATTCAGGAAGTAGCTGTAAATATCCCCTATTCTGAGAATCGCCCGCGCTCTCGCATCAGGCTCATCAGAAAGATCTGAAACACTCTGATAGGATCCCACTGCCTCCAGGTACTGTCCGTTTCGCAGATATGTGTCTGCCTCCTCCATGGCAAGCCTGACATCGTAGGCATAACCACGCCCTGCAAAGCTAAGGATTATTATTAAATATAGAATACAACGCTTCATGGATGTACGATTTCGGCAAGGGATGGAATCAGGAAGGTGTCAGAGTAGATCGTAAGCCGAGTTCTGTACCGCCTTCCGGTTACCCGTAAGACGGTGATGATCATTCCTCTGGGACAACAGTTGCCTGCTGCCTCAAGCGACACTACCCGAGAACGTCGAGCGGGCCACTCTCAATGTCCTCCTATTCGGTCTTGCTCCGGATGGGGTTTGCCAAGCTTTCCCGGTCACCCGGGAAACTGGTGAGCTCTTACCTCGCCTTTTCACCCTTACCCGCGGGAAGCGGGCGGTATATTTTCTGTGGCACTTTCCTTAGGGTCACCCCCAGTCGCCGTTAGCGACCATCCCGCCCTGTGGAGCTCGGACTTTCCTCCAGCCCGAAATCCGGGCCAGCGACCATCTGACCTACTCCGACACTTTTGAGGTATCATACAACATTATAACCACATCTTCAACCCTAAAGCCCTTCGGGATGGATGCTTTGGGCATGACATCATCGACATTGAGTGTTTATTACGCCACGTGATTTTTCCGAGCGAGAACCCTGTTAATAGCCTCATTGGCAAGTCCGTCGGCAAGTGTGTTTTGAAGACGGGGTACATGCTCAACGGTATAATTTCCAATCCGGGAAAAGAGGTTTCTTACTTCCTCCATAAGCGGTTTCAAGTTCGGATTCTTTACACGGTAGGTCCCTTTTATCTGGTTCACCAGAAGCTCCGAGTCGAGGTGGATTAGAAGCTGGTGACAGGGGTGCCTGACCGCTGCCCCGAGTCCCAGGATCAGTGCCCGGTACTCCGCCACGTTATTCGTGCATATGCCCAGATACCTGCCCCCCTTTTCCACAACGTTCCCGTATCCGTCCGTCAGGACGAATCCGGCACCACCATGGCCGGGATTTCCCCGGCATGCCCCATCGGTGTAAAGATGCAGAATTTCTTCAGGCACCATTTTTTCCCCTGTCGTACCAGTACATGATTCGGTGACAGTTCGGGCAGGATAGTAATTCCTCGGATTTTTGCAATTCAATATATAATTGAGGCGGGATATTCATGTGGCAACCGTCACAGACCTCTTTCCATACAGATATCACTGCCAGGCCATTGTTGATGCCTTTAATCGTTTCGTATCTCCTGAGAAGCTCAGTTCGAACCTTCTTCCTGAAATCAGCGCTTCGCTGCTGACAATCCAAGAGTTCCACATCGAGATTTTTGAGTTCCCCCTCTATTTTTCCCCTTTCATCGTCGTACTTTGACCTGTATGATTCATACTCTTTTTCTCTCAGCTTCAGCGCAACCTTTGCCTGATCCATCTCTTCAAGTGCAGCTATGATTTCATCCTCTGTCTCGCTGTTTTTCTTTTCGATTTGCTCAATCTCTTTCAGTATCGCCTGATACTCTTTGTTTGTCTTCACCTCAAACAGGCGATTCTTTGTTTTTTTCAGTGCCTCGATATTTTTTCTGAGCTTATCATCCTTTTCGGCATGGCGCTTATTCAACTCATCAAGCCTCTTTCTACTTGCTTCCAGACCCGTCGTGAATACCGCTAAGTCCTCATCCATTTTTGCCATTTTTTCCGGCAATTCCTTTTTTTTGATGTTTATCCTGCTTATGGCCAGATCCAGTTTCTGAAGGTTGATCAATAATAACAATTGCTCTTTCAACGATTTTTCCTTTCGTTCATGTAAACAAAAAAAATGCACCAGAGTCTGGTGCATTAATCGTGAAGGAAATCAGTGTGTTACTTGTTCCACTTTGTGCTCTTGGCAAGATCATAACTTCAGAGTTCCCAAGATATCTGGTGGGCCCACCTGGGTTCGAACCAGGGACCTTCCGGTTATGAGCCGGTGGCTCTTCCAATTGAGCTATGGGCCCTCACCTTATTTCGGTAACATTTTTCCTGTCCGGTTGAAAATGAGATTTGTTATACTCACGGTCAATATTTGTCAACAGTTATTTCATTGCCGGTTTGAATACTTTTCTCCTCGAAGGGTTCCTCAGTTTTCTCACAGCGGTCGTTTCCATCTGTCTATTCCGTTCCCTGTTGAGCTGCAGATAATCCTTTTCTCTCTCTGAAGAATAATCTATACGTTCACTGATTCCAAAACGCATTCTGAGGACCTTCTCTTCCCTCGGTGTAAGTGTTGACAGAATCTTCCTTGTCTGCTCTGCCAGATTCATACTTATTGTTGCATCCGAAGGAGACATTATCTTTTTATCAACGATAAAATCCCCTAAATGGCTGTCTTCCTCTTCGCCGATCGGAGTTTCAAGAGATATGGGTTCCTTGGCAATCTTGAGGACTTTTCTTACCTTCTCCAGCGGGTACTCCATTTTGTTCGCAATCTCTTCAGGATTGGGTTCTCTTCCCAGCTCTTGCACCAGATACCGGGATGTCCGGATGAGTTTATTTATCGTTTCAATCATGTGGACCGGGATGCGGATGGTTCGCGCCTGATCAGCAATCGCACGCGTGATGGCCTGCCTGATCCACCATGTGGCATACGTAGAGAACTTGTATCCCCGCTGATATTCAAACTTATCAACGGCCTTCATCAGGCCGATATTCCCTTCCTGAATCAAATCAAGGAATTGCAATCCTCTGCTTGTATATTTTTTTGCAATACTCACCACAAGTCTTAAATTTGCCTCAACCAGCTTTCTCTTCGCTCTATCCGCCTTTCTCTCCCCCTTTTCGATGGCATTGACGACCTTTTTCAAGACACTGAAGGGTAACCCCGTTTCATGTCCAATTGCCGTGATTCTCTTTCTGGCCCTCTTGACGACGGCTTCCATTTCCTTTAACTTCTCCACAGTCATCTTGGTTCGCCTGTCAACAGCCCTGTCAGACATTTTTCTTACACGTTCCCACACTTTTTCCATTTCCGTTAAAGACATTCCGAGTCGTTCCCTACACTGTCTTATCTCATTTTCCGCCCGCTGCCCTTCCATTACATGGAGCTTTAATCGCAGGAGCATCCTTTCTATCTGCTTTTTGCTGAATTTAACCTGCTTGCATAACCGTATAATTCTTTTTGTGTTTTTTTCGAGCTCAAGTTCAATCAGACCTTTCCGCTGCTTGCTGATTCTCTTCATTTTCAGTTGCTGTTTCAGTGCATCATTTTTCCTGTCCAATGCAGTAATTCTGTTGATCAGCTTCAGAACCCTTTCCCGGTGCATGTCTTCTTCAACAAAACCGTCTTCATCCTCAAGATTCGCCACCACATTCTTTATGCGGAGCTCGTTGCTCTTCAGTTTTGCTCCTACCTCCACCACATCCTTGATGGAACACGCCAAACCGAAGATGGAATCCATAACCTCTCTTTCACCCTCTTCTATCTTCTTCGCAATCTCAACCTCCCCTTCCCTGGAGAGCAACGACACTAATCCCATCTCGCGGAGGTACATCTTGACAGGATCGCCTGTCTTGCCGACGGTTGCCATCAAATCGAGGATATCTTCTTCTTTTGTATCGATTCTTTCATCGGTTACTTTTTTTACGACAAGCTTCTCCCCCTTATCAGTATCGATAATATCTATATTCTTCTCACCGAAGAGCATGATGATATCATCGATCTGATCGGAAGATACGATGTCGGACGGCAACAAATCATTTACATCGTCGTACGTCAAAAAGCCCTTTGATTCGCCCAACGATATTAACTTTTTGAAATTTTCTGAATCCATTTCCTTTGCCATATCAGGATCTCCCCGTTGCTTGTTCAAACAACTTCTTTATACTATATTTGTCGATACTGTTTCTCCTTATCTCTTCAGTTTCTCCTTTTCTCTCGCCAGTACGTTACACAGTTCGTGATCACCACTTTCCTCTGCTTTGCGCATCTTAGCGGTCAAAATATTCTGTTTTTCTTTATACCACTTTCGTCTCATTTGTTTTAAGGCATCTTTAACCACACGATCAACGATCTCCTCATCATAAAGACTCCCATCGATCATTTTTTCAAGAAGTTTCCGTCTGATAATTTCATTATCGACGGTCTGCATAAACAGTGATGTATCAAAACTAAGCTCAGCCTCTGTTTCAAATGATTCTATTAATTTCTCCGCCAGTGATCTTAAATTTGCGCTCATAAACAACTCAAGGATATTCTCATTGATAATTTCCGGAATCTTATGAGGGTATTCTAACATGATATGAATAATACTCAACTCTACCATGTCAATTTGCATATCCCGTTCCCCCGGCACATCTGCCGACTTTCCGACCGATACTTTGAGCGCACGATTGACCTCTTTTATTAAAAGCTCCTGATTTAAACCCAACCGCTCCGATATCCTTTTTATAAACAGGTCCCTCTCATTCGCATTCTCAATATGGACAATGAAAGAAACTGCCTCTCTCAGCGCATCTCTTTTCTCTTCAAGGGTTCCTACCTTTCCAATGACGTTTTCAATATAATAATCAACCATAGATTGAGCGTGATCAATAATCCTCATAAACTTTTCTTTACCGTACTTCCTTACGTATTGATCCGGATCATCTCCTTCAGGGAGAATTGCGGCCTTTGCATGGATATTGCCGGAAAGGAACAGGCCCATACTCCTCACCAGGGCCTTTTTACCCGCCTCGTCGGGATCGAACACTGCCACCGCGTTTCCCGTATACCGCCTGATCAGATCAACATGATCTTTCGTGAGAGCGGTCCCAAGAGTAGCAACCACATTCCTGATACCAACATTCCAGAGAGAAAGGAGATCGAAGTAACCCTCGACAATAATCACCGAGCCATACTTCCGGATATCATCCTTTGTCCGGTTCAGACCGTAGAGGGTTTTTCCCTTACTGTATACCGGCGATTCCGGGGTGTTCAGATACTTTGGTTCCCCGCTCCCAAGAGCCCTGCCGCCAAAAGCGATGACATTGCCGCTTATGTCTTCTATGGGGAATATTAACCTTTCCCGGAAACGGTCGTAATATGATCCGCCCCCATTCCCCTTCGGAATTATGAGACCTGCCTGTTCTGCACATTTCAGGGAGATGTTTTCCTTTTCAAAAAAATCCTTGAGGTTCCTCCATCCATCCGGTGCAAATCCGAGATGAAATTCCCGTAGGGTTTTTTCCCCAATGTCCCTGCTCTGGAGATGAAGACGGGCAATCTTCCCCCCCGGAGCAAAGAGGTTTCGAGAATAAAAATTCGCTGCCACGCTATTTACATTTTTAATCTCTCCTTGAAGAGAATATCGCTCTTTTTCTTCACGACTCGCGATTCTTTGCGGTATGACGATACCGGCTTTTTTCGCTAAATGCCTCACCGCCTCAGGAAATGACAAATCATTGATCCTCATTAAGAAGGTGACAACGTTACCTCCTTCACCACATCCGAAGCAGTAGAATATCTGTTTGTCACGATTTACAGTAAAAGAAGGTGTTTTTTCCTTATGAAAAGGACAGAGTCCGACAAGGTTTCTCCCCGCTTTTTTGAGGGTCACATGCTCTGAAACAAGATCAGCAATGTCGGTCCTGTTCTTTATTTCTTCGATCTTATCAGGAGAAATATGACCTTTCACTCTCATTTCCCCTTGTTCAGTTCAGCCGGAGAGCCTCGCTTTCACCATCTCTCCCACTACCTTCCCGTCTGCCTTTCCGGTCAATTTGGGCATAAGATCCTTCATGACCTTGCCCATGTCCTTGATTCCCACGGCACCGACTTTTTGAATCACCCTTTCAATTTCTCCGGCGATGTCCTCTTCCGACATCTGCTCGGGCATGAATTCCATGATAATTTTTAACTCCGACTCCTCTTTCCCAACGAGATCCTCCCTTCCCCCCTTCCGGAACTGATCAATAGAGTCCTTTCTCTGCTTTACCATCATCGAAAGCAACTGCAGGATTTCCGTCTCATTCAGTTTTCTCTTCAGATCAATCTCTCTGTTGTGAAGTGCCGTTTTGATCAAACGGATTGCAGAAAGTCTCAGCTTGTTCTGTGCCTTTGCCGCCGCCACCATCTCTCTGTTCAACTTGTCGTCAAATCCCATTGAGCCACCTTCCATTTCACTTTAAAATATATCGCTTTAGACATTTGTCAACAACACGATCTCAGTTATGCCAACTCATCCTTTAACCTCATTCCTCCGAGGACATGCATATGAAGGTGGAATATAACCTGCCCCCCATCCTCGTTGCAGTTCGTCACTACACGAAAACCCTTTTTGTCAATACCCTTAATCCTCGCCACCTCCTGCACGGCGACGATCAACGCACCCACCGTTTTCACAGCCGCGGGCGTCACATCCATCAGGGTCGGGATATGACGTTTGGGAATAATGATAACGTGAACCGGAGCCATTGGATGAATATCGTCAAATGCAAGTACTTCCTCACTTTCATACACCTTACTGCTGGGAATCTTGCCGGCAACAATCTTGCAGAAAATACAGTCTTCCATACCTCTCATCTCCCTCCTAACAGGTACCTCTGCATTAAAGAACCGTTTTTAAAGAAATCAGACAACATGAGTGTCGCCTTTGAAAAGAACAGCTTCGTAAAATCAGCCACACCGGATCGAAACGTCTGTGACGCCATTTGAAATGTCTCCCGGTATTAAGCCACCGTAGTGGAGCAAGCCGCATGGGCAAGTTTTTAATGACACAGCATGTGTGGTCGGAGAAAAGAGGTGGAGTCCCCACGAAGACAATGCGTGAAGATTTTCTTATCTTATTCAATCCTTCGACAGGTTTATGGCTTCCTCTAACGAGAGTGCACCTGAATACAGGGCTTTCCCGATAATAACACCGGTGACACCAAACCTTTCGATATCCCGGAGTCTTTTAATATCTTCAACACCAGACACTCCACCCGAAGCAATTACCGGCACGTGTACGGACTGGGCGAAATGCTTAGTCGCCTCTATGTTCACACCTGTTTCCATGCCGTCCCTGCTGATGTCGGTATAGACGATCGCATCAAGTCCCAATCCCTCGAAACGCCTGGCTACCTCAACGGCACATTCTGAGGTTTGCTCTGTCCACCCCTGAACCGCCACCATTCCCTCATTTGCATCGATACCGAGAATAATTCTGCTCCTGTATATTTCACATGCTTCCCTGACGAAGTTGCTGTCTTTGAGTGCCATCGTTCCCAGAATAACCCGGCTTACACCCATCTTCATGTAGATGTCTATGGCCTCCATATTTCGTATTCCGCCGCCTACCTGAATTGGTACGCCGATCCCATTTACAATCCTCAAGATCGTGTCTTTATTGCGCGGCGAACCTGTGAGAGAGCCATCGAGATCAACCACGTGAATGCGCTCTGCCCCCGCGTCCTGCCATATCCTGGCAATGTGAAGCGGATCGTCGGAATATACGGTAAGGCGATTGAAGTCCCCCTGCTTGAGCCGAACACACCGGCCATCTTTCAAATCTATCGCAGGGATGATTATCACCTTTTTTCACCTCCATACGGCACCTTCAATGAAATCCCCCGCGGAAGATACATGAAAGATCATCGAACTCCCGTACACAAATCATCAGACGAAGCTTATTGCAAACCCGGAAATTTCTTCATCACCTCATCCAACCCTTCCGTGATCAGTTCCTCCGCGGTCACCCATTGCCCGCGACCCCTGTAAAATGAGGATATCTGAAGAATATTCTCCATAAGAGAGCTCTGGGTTTTATCAAAGATACCCCGCCACACCAGAGCACCGTCGTTGACCCTGATCAGGTGAATTTCAAAAGCAACAGATGCGGGCTTCTCTGCCGAGTATGCATACCCCTTGCGCTCCCTGTAACGATACACATAGCCGAATACGATCCCGTCTGCCTCAAGTTCGCTGCCCACCTTCTTCAAAATGTCCAGCATATCCGCTTTCAGAGACTCCGCAGCGACTCTTTCGTAAATACCCCCCACTCTTTCCGGTGGTATCACTATAAATTGTCTGTGTGTCCTCAAGCGTTCGACAAAGACGTTCTCTACCATTTTCTCGGCGCCACCGGGAAACCTTTCAGCACTGAAGACAAGGCCGCAGAGGGGACAGCTCACTGCCTTGACGGCCGCATCATCCATACTCACGCTCTGGAAGGGGACGACGGCAATGCGCGTAAACACTACCCTGCCATCGTCCTTCAGCATAGTCGTGACGCCGTCCACATAAGAGCAGCCGCATGCAATGGAAAGAATGAAAAAACTGAGGAATAGTGGGGCAATTTTTTTGATTATTTTGAAACCGCTGATCACAAACTTCCCTTTGTGGACAAGACGCCTTTTATCCGATCGTGAACGGTCACGGCTCTTCTCAAGGCGAGTGCAAAGGCCTTAAAAATCGCCTCCGCTATGTGGTGGCTGTTATTACCATAAATGAGATTTATGTGCAAGGTGATTCCGCTATGGTCTGAAAAGGATTTGAAGAATTCTTTCACCAGAGCAAAATCAAATTTACTGGATTTTCTACTCTTAAATTCTACATGGTATATCAAATACGGCCTCCCGGAAATATCTATCACGACACTGCACAAACTCTCATCCATGGGAACTATTGCCGATCCATAACGTTCGATCCCCCCCTTCTGGCCGATAGCTTTCCTCACCGCATCGCCAAGACATATCCCCAAATCTTCCACCAGATGGTGATCGTCAATATGCGTATCCCCTTTGCCTGTCACTTCAAGATCAACAAGGCTGTGTCGGGCAAAAAGGGTGAGCATGTGATCCATAAAGTGAATTGATGTGGAAATTTTGCTCTCCCCCCTGCCATCAAGGTTGAGGTGAACCAGAATCTCCGTTTCCTTTGTTTTTCTGCGTATCTTTACTTTCCTCGCCATAATGACCATGCCTTTCAAATAACTTTGTGCAGTGGATATTCAATAATCCCTTCTGCTCCGGCCTCACGGAGCAGCGGTATCAACTCACGCACGATCTTCGCACTTACTATTGTTTCGACGGCAAACCACTCTTCCGAGTACAACCCCGAAATCGTAGGAGCCTTCAGAGAAGGAAGGAGAAGCACAACCCTTCCCAAATTCTCCTTGGACACGTTCAGTTTCAAACCAACCATGCCCATCGCCTGGAGGGATCCCATAAGCAGTACCCGAATCTGCTCTATCTTCTTTCGTTTCCAGGGATCATCCCAGGAACTCACGTTGGCAATCAACTGGGCATTGGTTTTCATCAACTCGTGTACAATTCTCAATTTATTCGCTTTTATCGTTCTTCCGGTCTCGGTAACTTCGACAATCGCATCAACCAGCCCTTCGACCACTTTCGCTTCCGTCGCACCCCAGGAAAATTCAACATGCACACCAATCTTGCGCTCTTCAAAATACCTCTTTGTAAACTTCACCAGCTCCGTGGATATTCTCTTTCCCTCCATGTCTTCTATCGTCTGCACGGGTGAATCCTCCCTCACGACCAGAACCCACCGCGCCTGTCGGGCCAATGTTTTTGAGTACACCAAATCCTCAACAATGACGATATTCGATTCATTCTCAATAATCCAGTCTTTCCCGGTGAGCCCCAGATCGAGTGTTCCATCTTCGACATACCGGGACATTTCCTGGGCCCTCACGAGCGTGCATGCAATCTCCTCATCGTCAATATCGGGAAAATAACTTCTCTCGTCATACGAGATACGCCAGCCCGCCATTTTGAAGAGGTCAATCGTCTTGGCCTCCAAGCTCCCTTTGGGTATCCCTAACTTCAGCTTTTTCATTTATATACATCCTCCGCGTTGAATATAATCTCCCCAACTGTCTCGACTTTATCACCTGACAGCCTTCTGTAAAAACACGACCTATAACCGGTATGACATGCGGCTCCTCCCACCTGTTCCACTTTCAATAGAATCGTATCGGAATCACAATCAACCAGGATTTCTTTCACTATCTGGACATGACCCGATGTTTCACCTTTTATCCACAACGAATTTCGAGATCTGCTCCAATAGGTGGCCCTGCCCGTTTCCAACGTTTTTAACCACGCACTCCGATTCATATACGCAAGCATGAGTACCTCTTGTGACTCACAATCCTGCACGATCACCGGCACAAGTCCATTTTCCTTATCAAAATTGATTTCCATCATTGCGCACACACCTTATACACTCACGCAGCACGTTTTGTGCGTAGTTGCAAATGACTAATTTAAGAATGTATTTTAATCAAGCATTATTTTCACCATCAGTATTTTTAAGAACTTCCTGCGTAAAGACTCTCGTCTTGCCTGAATATTCATTTTATGTTATGTGTGTGTCCAATAGTGATAAATATTAGCATTTTACGGCACTTTTACAATTACTTTATAACCGCTGCAATACGAATACTTAGAGGGAAGGAGGTTATACGATGTCATTGCTCATTGGTGGCGTAGCCGCTATCGTGTTTGGTCTTTTAGGTCTCATTATCTGGTGGTCCGATTTCATTTCAATCGTGAAGGGTGGAGTTCCGATCCTCATGCTGTTAGGCGGTATCCTTGCCGTCTATATCGGTTTCGACGAGATTCAGGATAAGCTCAGGGAAGAAAGGCAGAAGCAGGAAGAAAGTCTGGCGAAAGCGAAAGAAGAAATTGAGATAGTCAGGGCCCAGGCAGAACAGTACAGGGAAGAACTGGAAAAACTGAAAGAAGAAACAAAGAAAAAAGAATAAAAAAATAATCTTGACAGCAACTGGGGAATACAATAGGAGTAAGACCGTAAATTCTACAGAAGAATCCAGTGATTAACACAAGAATTATGTATCAATACAATTATTTGCTTACCCTTCATCCCAGTTCTAATACCTATGTGTATTAATGCCTGCTGTTCGTCCTTAGCGGACGGGCATGCAGGCCTATTCAGTATCACCAGGATCATTTTCCCCATCATAATCAATCAAGGTAACACACATGTTATTAACCATCACCATTGTAAGGAGTATGCACACATTGAGGGTTATCAGTGCATGCTGGCCGTTCACAGAGATATTCACACAATATTGATGAAAATTCTTTGCAGACAAAGCAAAAGAGGAGGGTGACATGAAAAGAATACTATTTGCGATGGTTACAGTAATGTTATTCACGATTGCCGTCATTATTCCCGTGAGTATTCCTCACGCACAAGCCGGCTCCATAAATCTCACATACAGCATCTTCTTCCCGGCAACTCACGGTCAAGCCAAGGCCGGGGAGTCCTGGGCGAAAGAGATCGAAAAGCGTTCCAACGGTCAGGTAAAGATTAATATTTTTTACGGTGGCACGCTGACACCGGCAGACCAGTGCTATGACGGCACGATCAAGGGGATTTCGGACATCGGTATGTCATGTTTCGCGTACACCCGGGGACGCTTCCCCGTCATGGAAGTGCTCGATCTTCCCCTTGGATATCCCAACGGTAAGGTGGCGACACGCGTGGCAAACGACTTCTACAGGAAATTCAAGCCAAAAGAACTGGACGGCGTGAAGGTTCTCTATATTCATGCCCATGGCCCGGGACTCCTCCATACGAAAAAACCGGTTAAATCCCTGGCAGATTTAAAGGGCATGAGGATAAGGTCCACGGGACTGAGCGCAAAGATTGTCGAAGCCCTTGGCGCCGTACCCGTTGCCATGCCGCAGGGTGATACATACGAATCCATTCAGAAAGGCGTGGTAGACGGCACGTTCGGTCCTATAGAAGTGTTGAAGGGCTGGAAGCAGGCGGAAGTGATCAAACACACGACGGACTGCCACGGTATCGGATACACCACGGCCATGTTCATAGTAATGAATGCGAAGAAATGGGATTCTCTCCCGAAAGACATCCAGAAAATCTTCGAGGATGTAAGTAACGAGTGGATAGACGTCCACGGTAAAGCCTGGGATCAGCTGGACGCGGAGGGACGTAAATTCAGTATCGGCCTGGGGAATCAAGTTATCCCCCTGAGCAAGGCGGAAAACGCACGCTGGAAGGCCGCAGTAAAGCCCATCATCGATAACTACGTGAAGACGGCAGGAGAAAAAGGCATACCCGGCCAGAGCATGGTAAAAGAAGCAGAAAGTCTGATCAGGAAGTACAGCAAGAAATATAAGTAGGATGTCTATTCCTGAAATATTTCTGACGAGAACACCTCCATGGCCCGACTGAGACAATTGACCGATGTGGTGAGCGGCGGCTTCAATTACGTCGCGTGTGCCGCCGTAATCATCATGATGATGCTTACCTGCGTCGATGTGATGTCACGCCTCTTCTGGCAGCCGATACCGGGAACTTACGAACTGGTCGGTTTTATCGGCACAGCCGTTGTCTCCTTTGCCCTCGCATACACATCAATAGAGCGGGGACACATCGCCGTAGAACTGCTGGTTGACAGGCTTCCAAAACAGCTCCAGTTTTTCATCGAGGGGATAAATTCTCTTATCGGCCTCGCTCTCTTCAGCCTGATCGCATGGCAGAGCATGGTCTATGCGACGGACTTGAAGAGCAGCGGCGAGGTTTCCCTTACACTCGAGATACCCACGTACCCATTTGTGTATGGCATCTCCATAGGTTGTGGCATGCTCTGCGTCGCGCTTCTGGTGGAATTCATACTCTCCATGAGAAGGGTGATCTATAAATGACGCCGGTAACATCGGGGATAACTGGTTTCATCATCCTTATTCTTCTCATGTTCCTGAGAATCCCGGTGGGCTTCGTCATGGCCATCGTCGGATTTCTGGGATTCGCCCACCTTGTTTCCTGGGATTCGTCGTTACATCTGATGGCCCGGGATTTTTTCTCCATGTTCAGTTCCTACAATTTAACGGTTATTCCTCTTTTTGTGCTCATGGGTCAGCTTGCCCATCACTCCGGTATAAGCGGGCGACTCTTCAATGCTGCCAACAAATTCTTCGGTCACCTGCCGGGTGGGCTTGCCATTGCTACCATCGGGGCATGTGCCGGTTTCTCCGCCATCTGCGGCTCCACCAGCGCAACGGCCGCCACCATGGCATCCGTGGCGCTACCGGAAATGAAAAAATACCGCTATGACCCGGCCCTGGCAACCGGTGTGGTCGCTGCGGGGGGAAGCCTGGGTATCCTCATCCCGCCGAGCACCATATTTATCATCTACGGCATCATGACGGAACAATCGGTGGGGAAGCTCTTCATGGCCGGCGTGCTACCCGGAATTCTCCTCAGCCTGCTGTTTGTGATTACCGTTTTCATCTGGACACGCCTACAGCCGGGATTATGCGAACCGGCCCCCAGGTCGACCCTCAAGGAAAAGCTCGCTTCTCTCACAGGAGTAATCGAAACGTTCCTTCTCTTCATCCTGGTCATGGGCGGCCTCTTCGTCGGGTTCTTTACTCCCACGGAGGCAGCAGCAATCGGCGCCTTCGGTACGCTGGTGATAGCCCTTATCGGCAGGAAGCTGCCCTGGAAGGGATTCATCCAGTCCCTTCAGGAAACGACCCGGATATCCTGCATGATTATGGTGATTGTGGCCGGTGCAACGGTCTTCGGACACTTTTTAGCCGTTACCACGATTCCCATGGAAATCGGAAACTGGGTATCGGGACTGCGGGTGCCCCCTTACGTCATCATTGGAATGATCATATTTGTGTATCTTATTATGGGCTGCCTCATGGATTCCCTCGCCATGATTATGCTCACCATACCGATTTTTTTCCCCGTAGTCACGGCCTTAGGGTATGATCCCATATGGTTCGGGGTAATCATTGTGATCGTTACCGAGATGGGTGTCATTACACCGCCGGTGGGAATCAATGTCTATGTTGTCGGAGGGGTCGCAAGGGACATTCCTCTCCATATCATTTTCAGCGGTACTCTCCGCCTGTTAGTGGCCCAAATGATGACGGCACTTCTGCTCATCATCTTCCCCCAGATTGCTTTGTACCTTCCGAGTCTTATGAAATAACATGGAAAGGATTATGCGAGTACTCTCTCCTTCTGAAATGTATGCGATAGCAAATAAAATCGTTATGACATTTGTATCATAAATGTACACCATGGAACCGGATGCGAGAATGGTATCGTCTAAAAGAAAGAAAATTTTTTTTCTCTCTTCTCTCACCGTGCTCGCTCTCCTGCTGATTTACGGGTGCGCCACCATCCCCAAGGAGAAAGGGAAAAAACCGGAAACACGGAAGATGCTGGTTACCGCCTATGATGCAGGTCAGAAATCAACGGGCTGGAAATACAAGTACGGGTGCTGCCTGATGCCTCCTGTGTATGCGTACGGACCACACGAGGGGAAGAGGAAAAAAGTGGGAATAACTTCCGACGGTACAAAGGCCAGGAAAGGAACTATCGCAGCCGACATAAGCCGGTACCCGTACGGCACGAAAATGTACATTCCCGGATATGGATGGGGAGAGGTCCATGATAAGGGAAGCGCCATAAAGGGAGACCATATCGACATCTTCTTCCCCGATGAAAAACAAGCAAAAAAATGGGGAAGAAAATATCTCGATGTGATCATCATAAGACCCTAAGTTTAAGAAAAGAGGAATCAGATAATGGACTTCTTTTTCAACCCTCAGGGAATCGCCGTGATCGGAGCGACTCCAAATCCATTCAAGGGAGGAAATGCCATCCTGAAAAACCTCATCGCCGGCTACACCGGAGGCATATACCCCGTAAATCCTCAGTATTCTGAAATTGAGGCATTGACCTGTTTTCACTCCGTGCGTTCCATCCCGGAGCGGGTCGATCTCGCCATTGTTTTCGTCCCGGCAAAAAAAGTGCCGGCAACCATAGAGGACTGCATAGCGAAAGGAGTTCCCGGCGTGATGATCGAGTCAGGAGGCTTCGCGGAAACGGGACTTGACGGAACTGCTCTTCAACAATCTCTGAAGAACATGGTCTCTCGATCGGGTATCCGCCTGTGGGGCCCCAATTGCATGGGCCTCGTTGACGCCTATCGCGGCTATGTGTTTTCTTTCATGGCGCCGGGGGCGCTGGAGCACGGACTTCTCAGGGGAAATATTTCCCTGGTGGTGCAGAGCGGTCTGCTCTCCGCGGGCTTTCTCATCGACATCATGAATCACTACATCACCGGTATCAGCAAGGTATGTTCCATCGGCAATAAGGTAGATGTGAATGAATGCGATCTGATGCCCCACCTTCTTCATGATACCAATACGGAGGTTGTCGGTCTCTACCTTGAATCATTTTCTGACGGGAGACTCTTCGCCGACCTCTGCCGGAGGAGTGACAAGCCCATCGTCCTCCTCTACGGAGGTAAGAGCAGAAAAGGAGCGGAGGCCGCAATCAGCCACACCGCATCCTTAGCCGGAAATCAGCGCGTAATTTCCGGCATCCTCGCACAGGCCGGGGTAATCGAAGCCACCGACTTCAAGCAAATGATCGACATCTGCCGTTCTCTCGCAGCAACGGAAACGCATCCGGAGCGGCCAGGTCGTGTTGCCATTCTCACCTTCAGTGGCGGTGCCGGAATCGTATCCTCGGACTTCATTGAGAAGCACGGACTTTCCGTTGCCGAGCTTTCTCTCAGTACCAAAGAGTCTCTCAAAGGACTCTTTCCCGAATGGATGCCCGTTTCCAATCCCGTCGATCTCTGGCCGGCAATGGAAAGACATGCGGGATCACACATTGACGTATACGCAACTGCATTAAAGGCCGTACTCAGAGACCCTTCCGTGGACGCGGTGTTTGTGCATACCTACGCGGGGAATATCAGAATCAAACTGGATATCGCCGACCTCGCCGAGCAGACAAATACTGCGGGGAAACCCGCCTTCGTATGGCTTCTTGGAAACAGAGAGGAAGCGTTCGCGTTTAAGAAGGAAGCTCTTGCTCACGGCATCCCCGTATTTGATGAACTCTCGCGTGGCATCGAATGTCTGGCTACTGTTTTCCACCACAGAAAACCTCCGGAGATGCAGATGGATCTTTCGCAAAGAGAAGACGCGGGGACACTCTCCCGTGAACTGACGCATCTCTTGGAAAATTCTTCCGGACCCCTGGATGAACACCTATCCAAGAACATCCTCAAATCGTATGGTATCCCCACCGTGGAGGAATATATTGTGAACGATGCCACCGAATGCGAGGCAATCGCAGTCAGGATCGGTTTCCCGGTCGTTGCCAAGGGTCTTCTTCCTCAAGCGGCACATAAAACCGAACTCGGATTGATTTGCCTGGGAATACATGACACACAGACCGTTCTGACATCCTTCAACGATCTCATGAACAAGATGAACAACAATGGTAAGGTGCTGATACAAAAATATCTGAAGGGATCGGTTGAACTGATCGCGGGGCTGATCAGAGATTCTCAGTTCGGCACATGTGTCATGTTAGGGATAGGAGGGGTCATGACGGAAGTATTCAATGATGTGGTGTTTGCAATGGCTCCTCTGACAGAGCGCGATGCCCTCGATCTCACCACAAGACTCAGAAACCAGAAGATTCTCGACGGCTACAGGGGAGAGACTCCCGTCAACCGGAAAGCATTAGCGGAAATTCTTGTAAGACTCGGAAACATCGGCATGATGAATCCCCGCATCAGAGAAATAGATATCAATCCTCTCATCATCAGCGAGAGCGAACCAAAAGCTGTCGATGCTACAATCGTTTTACAATAACAGGCATAGTATATATGGAGGCAAACCTACGGTTTACCCCCCTACCGCTTTTACCTTTTTGGGAATCCGTCCTGTATCCCCTTCCCTGCAATCTACCTTCATGGTCATATAAATCCGGCGACAGTCTTTTCTGAGATCTTCCATGCAGCGTTTTACCACACCCATGACCTCGTCCCACTCTCCTTCAATCGCCGTGCCCATGGGGCCTATCTCATATGCGAGACCGCTCTCTTTGATAATTTTCACTGCCCTTGAGGCGTATCTGCTCACACTCTCCTCTTTACCAATGGGAAAGAGAGAGAAATCAACGATGACACTCATATTGCCTCCATATACATAAGAAATCTACTTGAATTTCTGGATATCCTTCTCCTTCGCGATGACCACGAGGATCTCCCCGTCCTTGATGACATAGTGAGCCGGCGGTACCATCTGGATATGATCTGTGAGAACGTCTCGCACGGCGATTACTTCCACATGATACTTACTCCTCAACTGGAGTTCGGCGATGCTTTTCCCTAAAAAACTGTTGGGGGGTGCGATCTCAAAAATCATATACCCCTCAGAGAGGGGGAGACAATCAAGCACTCCCGGAAAGATGAGGCTTCTCGCGACCTTGCTGGCAACTTCTTTCTCCGGTATGATGACCTCCGTGGCCCCCACCTTTTCCAGGATGAGCTTGTGTTCCTCATTCGGTGCCTTCACTATGATGTTCTTTACCTTCATCTTTTTCAAGTGAAGGGTAATCAGCGTACTTGCAGCCAGATCTTCCCCGAAGGAAATGATGACTACATCATCTTCCTGGAGTGCGATATTTTCCATGACTTCATTCTCGGTACCGTCGGCAACGATTGCCTTGGTGGCATAATCCTTTATGCGATGAATTGCGTCTTTATTCTTGTCGATGGCAACAACGTCAAAGCCGTTTTCATACAGGTCTTTGACGATATTGGAACCAAAGATACCCAATCCAATCACAACCACCCGCTTCATAATTGAACCTCCTTATCCGACCATAACGGACTCTTCCGCGTAAGTTATCCCCTTTCTCGTTGAATACCAGGAAAAGGCAAGGGTCAGCGGCCCCACCCTTCCTGCAAACATCATGAGAGTGATGGCCAGTTTCTGACCTGCACTCAAGTTCGGGGTTATACCCATGGAGAGTCCCACCGTACCAAAGGCGGATACTGTTTCAAAAAGATATTCCACGAAAAAATGACGGCTCTCGGGAGGGGGGAAGTTCCCCGCACCCCCAAGCAACAGGAGAACCGAGGTGATGATCATAACCGAAAAGGCGGATGCAAAGATGATCGCGATTGTCCGTGTTAAAATCTCCCCCGGAATGGTTCTGTTAAAGACGTTTACTTCTTCACTGCCTCTCAATCTGTTCAAAATCATCAGCATGAGGAGAGCAAAGCTTGTCGTTTTAATACCTCCTCCTGTGGACCCGGGGGATGCGCCGATGAACATGAGAACGATGAGCATGAGAATTGTTCCGTTTGTCAACTGCCCTATTTCAATGGTATTAAAACCGCATGTTCTGGGTGTGATGGACTGAAAAAGAGAGGTGAGAATTTGCGTCTTGACAGGGGTATCCTTGAGGATATGATTCAGTTCGAACAGATAAAAGAATGCGGCACCAACAATAATCAGTCCCGTTGTGGTGAAAAGAACAATCTTTGTGTGGATGGAGAGCTTCTTCTGGAAACCCCTCATGCGCGCAATAATCTCGTACTGGACAATAAACCCGATTCCCCCCAGGAAAATTAAACCCATGACGACCAGGTTCACCGCCATGTCACTCTGATATTTCATCAGACTATCCGGAAAAAGTGAATACCCGCAGTTATTGAAGGCGGAAACGGCGTTATACAGTGCATGATAGAAGGCCCAGCCCGGAGAAAAATCCCGGGAGAACCGGATAAATAAGAACAGGGTTCCCGTTGCCTCAATAATGAGCGTCAGCATGAGAACCCATTTCATAATCACGAAAAAATCCCTTCGCGGGGTGTGGAGAAATGTCGTCTGGACGATATCCCTTCCCTTGAATGAAATGCCCCGTCCCATAAGACCGAACAGGACCACGGAAAAGGTGATAATGCCCAGCCCGCCGATCTGAAAGAGAAACAGGGTAACAACCTGCCCTGCTACAGACAGATCGCTGCCGATATCAAGGACGGTAAGGCCGGTTACACACACTGCCGACGTGGATGTGAAAAGGGAATCAACGAAACTAATGTGGCCACGGCCTGCCGAAAAAGGAAGCCAGAGGAGGATGGCGCCTGTCAATATTACCGCGGCGAAGCTGAGGATGAAAATCCTCTGTGGAGTAAGCAACCTCGAGAAGAATCTCGTTATCATACTCAGTTTAGAAAACTCGTCCCTTCAATCAGACTTTCACGTTGCGATTGCGATGAGGAACGCAATCCTGATCCTTTCGATGTTTGAACATCTCAATAAGGAGAAGGAAAGCTCCTATTGTAATTGCGGAATCCGCCACATTGAACGCGGGCCAGTGGTGCGATCCTATGTAGACATCGATAAAGTCAATCACCTCTCCGAAACGCACCCTGTCCACAAGATTCCCCAGAGCTCCCGACAGAATGAGGGAGAGGGATAATATCACACGCGGTTCTTCAGCGGTACTTTTGACGATATAATAGAGGACGAGTATTATTGCCAGACAGGTTACCGCCACAAAAAAGACGGAGCGAAAACCTGGAGAGGCATCGGAGAGAAAGCCAAAGGCGGCTCCCGGATTCCTGACGTAGGTAATATTAAAAAACCCGCCAATGACCGGGAATGTTTCATGGAGGGCCATTGCCGAGCTGATGAAGGCCTTGGTGACAAAATCCAGCAGCACCACCACTGCCACCGTTATCCCGAGGACTCTATACTTTTTTTTCACCGCATTGCCCCGCTTCCCCGCTCAGCTTAGCACGTGTCAGTCAAGATTTGCGAGACATCGATCACAGATGGCCGGGTGCTCGACACTCACCCCTACCGATTCACTGAACATCCAGCACCGGGAGCACTTCTGACCCCGGGCTTTTGACACCCCTATTGACAGACCGGGAATCTCTGTACTTTCGTACGGATTCTTAAGCTGCTCTCTGTTCGTGATGGCGAGCTGGGAGATAATCAACAGGATTCTTAATTCATCACGATGTTCGCCCACGAAAGAGGTGAGATCCGGGGGCGGAGAAATATCCACACGGGCATCCAGGGAATGCCCCACAATTTTACTCTTTCGCGCAGCTTCAACGGCTTTTGAGATCTCCCCCTTGAGCGAGATCATGGCTTTCCAGCGCTGGGCGAGATCAGCATTTACATACTCGACATTCACCTCAGGAAACCGGGCAAGATGAACACTCTGTTCTTTTCCCTCGTAGGCGGGCAATAAAAGCCATATCTCTTCCGCGGTGAATGTGAGAATGGGTGAGAGCAACCTCGTCATGGCATCAAGTATGATGCACATGGCACTCTGGGCAGAGCGGCGCTGTTTCGATTGAGCCTTAGAGGTGTAAAGCCTGTCCTTGAGAACATCCAGATAAAGAGCGCTGAGATCAACGGTACAGAAATTATATAATGTAAAAAAGGCGACATGAAAATGATACTGATCATATGCTTCCCTTACCTTGCGAATAATTTCCTGGAGCCTGTGGAGGGCCCACCGGTCAACTTCTTCCATGTCCTGATACGGAACCATATCTCCATATTCAAAATCATACAGGTTGCCCAGGATATAGCGGCTTGTATTACGGATACGCCTGTACGCCTCCACCAGGCGTTCAAGAATTTCCTCGGATATTCTTATGTCCTGCGTATAATCTTCCGCGGCTACCCAGAGTCTTAATATTTCCGCACCGTACTTATCAATGATCTCCTGAGGTTCAATGGTATTGCCGACGGACTTGGACATCTTTTTCCCCTCCCCGTCCACGACGAAACCGTGCGTCAGGACGGTCCGGTAGGGCGCCCGTCCCCTCGTTCCCACGCACTCCAGAAGGGAAGAATGAAACCAGCCTCTGTGCTGATCGCTTCCTTCTAAATACATATCGGCGGGAGAACGAAGATGAGACCACTTCTCCAATACCGCGGCATGGGTAACACCGGAATCGAACCACACATCAAGAATATTCGTCTCTTTCATGAACTGGTTGCCCCGGCAGTGAGGGCACACGGTTCCTTCGGGCATGAGGTCTTTCGGTTCCCTGTCGAACCATACATCAGCACCGTGTTCAGCCACCAGTGTCACCACATGTGTCATAATCTCCTTCGTCATGAGATCAGCCCCGCACCCGATGCAGTAAAATACCGTAATGGGGACCCCCCATACGCGCTGTCGGGAGATGCACCAGTCGGGGCGGCTTTTGATCATCCCGTATATCCTGTCTCTTCCCCACGCCGGTATCCACTGCACAGTATCAATCGCCTCCAGTGCTTTCTTTCTCAGATCTTTCTTCTCCATGGAGATAAACCACTGTTCGGTTGACCGGAAGATAATCGGATTCTTGCACCGCCAGCAGTGCGGATAGGAGTGCTCGATGTCGATACGGCTGAGAAGGGCACCAAACTCATCCAGTTTTTTGATTACCGATTCATTCGCATCAAATACGAACTGACCCGCAAAATATTTCACATCGGGAGTGTATTTCCCGTCATCATCAACAGGGGCATAGTTATCAAGACCGTACTCCATCCCGATCTCATAATCTTCCTGTCCGTGACCCGGTGCGATATGGACGCATCCCGTCCCCGCTTCAAGGGTAACAAACGAGGCCAAGATGAGGAGACTCTCTCGATCAAGCAACGGATGTTTGCACTTAAGCCCTTCCAACACCGATCCCGGGAATTCATCGATGATCTCGTATTTCTTATATCCAAAGGCATCCATACAGTAGTTCAGGAGTTCCTTTGCTAAAATCAAGACCTCGCCGTCCACCTTCACCGCAACGTAGACAAAATCATTGTGCAGTGCGATCGCCTGATTCGGGGGAATCGTCCAGGGGGTCGTGGTCCATATCACCACACTTACCTTTTTCCCCGCAAGTTTGGGCCGAATGGGGGATATGTCCGAAACCATCGGAAACCTTACATAAATGGAAGGTGTCGAATGGTCACCGTATTCCACCTCCGCCTCCGCCAGGGCGGTCTTACATGAGGCACACCAGTAAACCGGTTTTCTCCCCCGGTATACGTCGCCGTTGAAATAAAGTTTCCCGAATTCCTCAACAGTGGATGCTTCATAATCAAAAGCCATTGTCAGATAGGGATTCTCCCATTCACCGAATACGCCCAGCCGCTTGAACTCATCCCTCTGAACAATCACATACTTATCTGCGTAGGCCCTGCAGTATCGTCGTTTCTCCGATTGAGATATCGTGTGCTGCCGTTCACCCAGCTCTTTATCAACCTGATGCTCGATAGGGAGCCCGTGACAGTCCCAGCCCGGCACATAAATACTGTCATACCCCAGCATATTTTTTGACTTGATCACGATATCCTTAAGCACTTTATTCAGGGCCGTACCAAGGTGGATGTGCCCGTTTGCATAAGGGGGTCCGTCATGGAGAATGTACACTTCTCTCCCCTTCGAAACCTGTCGTGTCTTTTCATATATATTCATGTCCTCCCACATCGTGAGAATTTCCGGTTCTTTTGTGGAAAGATTTGCCTTCATGGGGAAATCGGTCTTCGGCAGATTCAACGTATCCCTGTAGTCCATTTGATTCTCCTTAAATGTTGCCCTTTCTAAAAAATCATCATGTAATTAAATAATTTCGCTCGATTCAGTGATTGGTGAAGCTACCACAGAAATAAACCTCTTTCAAGAGGAAGTAAATAAAAAAGCCCCCTGCCGAGAAACAGGGGGCTTTCTATTTTCATATAACACTACAAACCTTACATACCCATGCCGGGGTATCCGCCTCCGGGAGGCATGGCCGGCATAGAGGGTTTTTCCTCGGGTTTTTCCGCCACCATGCACTGGGTAGTGAGCATCAATGAGGCGACACTCGCCGCATTCTGGAGAGCAAAGCGGGTCACCTTTGTAGGATCGATGACACCTGCTTCAATCAGATCTTCATATTCATCCGTTCTGGCATTGAACCCATAGGCACCTTTCTTTGCTTTGATCTTTTCGACCGCGATGCTGCCTTCATGACCGGCATTAATCACAATCATCTTCAACGGCTCTTCCAGGGACTTTTTCACGATATTGACACCTACCTGCTGATCTCCCTCCAGCTTCATCTTCTCCAGTGCCGGCAGTGTCCGGATATAGGCGACACCGCCGCCGGGGACGATTCCCTCTTCCACAGCGGCCCGGGTTGCATTGAGCGCATCCTCGACACGGGCTTTCTTCTCTTTCATCTCCGTTTCCGTTGCCGCACCGACTTTAATCACCGCGACACCTCCGACCAATTTTGCCAGTCTCTCCTGAAGCTTCTCTCTGTCATAGTCGGATGTCGTTTCCTCGATCTGTGCCCGAATCTGCTTCACCCTGCCTTCAAGAGCTGCCCTTGCTCCCGCACCGTCAATGATTGTCGTGTTGTCTTTATCAATCGTTATCCTCTTCGCCCTGCCTAAATCATCTATCCTCGTATTCTCCAGTTTGGAACCCATATCCTCCGAAATCACCTTCCCGCCGGTGAGTATCGCTATGTCTTCCAACATTGCTTTTCTCCTGTCGCCGAACCCGGGGGCTTTCACGGCGGCTACCTTCAAGGTGCCGCGAATCTTGTTGACAACCAGGGTAGCCAACGCTTCTCCTTCAATATCTTCGGCGATGATAAGAAGAGGTCTGCCCATCTTGGCAATCTGCTCCAGAATGGGGAGGAGATCTTTCATGTTGTTGACTTTCTTTTCATTGATGAGGATATAGCAATCCTCCAGGTTTACTTCCATCTTTTCCGCATTGGTCACGAAATAGGGTGATACGTACCCTCTGTCGAACTGCATCCCTTCCACAATCTCCAGTTCCGTTTCCAAGCCCTTCGCTTCCTCTACGGTAATAACACCCTCTTTCCCGACTTTCCCCATGGCTTCGGCAATAATGGCTCCGATCGCCTCATCGTTATTGGCAGAAATTGTCCCTACCTGAGCGATTTCCTTCTGGTCCTTCGTCGGTTTGCTGAGCTTCTTCAATTCTTCCACAACGACACCGACTGCCTTATCGACACCCCTCTTAATATCCATGGGGTTGCTCCCAGCGGCAACACTCTTCGCTCCTTCCCGGAAAATGGCCTGGGCAAGGATTGTCGCCGTGGTGGTGCCATCGCCGGCAACATCACTCGTTTTGCTGGCCACTTCCTTAACCATCTGAGCACCCATGTTTTCGAACTTGTCCTCAAGTTCGATTTCCTTGGCAACAGTAACACCGTCTTTCGTCACCGTGGGTGAACCGAACGTTTTATCCAGAATGACATTTCTTCCCTTCGGGCCGAGGGTAACTTTCACCGCATCAGCAAGGGCATTGACTCCCTTGAGAATGGATTTCCTTGCTTCTTCATCATATTGAAGTATTTTTGCTGCCATCTATTATATCCTCCTTACAGTCAGGTTATTACTTTTCGATGATTCCCAGAATATCGTCTTCTCTCATGATCAGATGTTCCACACCATCTATCTTGACCTCCGTACCGGCATATTTGCTGAAGAGAACCCTGTCACCCGCTTTGACATCCGGTTTTATCAATTTCCCGTCATCCGCCGTTTTACCCTTACCGACCGCAACGACCTCTCCCTCGATAGGTTTTTCCTTCGCCGTATCGGGAATGATAATGCCACCTTTTGTCTTCTGTTCCTCCTCGAGCCTCCTGATAATTACTCGATCCTGTAAAGGTCTGATTTTCATAGTTTTTACCTCTCCTTTCATATTTCTATTTTTTAGATTTCGAAAGATAATTGATGTGCTTATTGATCAGGTAATAAAATATACATAAATTTGCTCATGTCAAGTCATTCATTGAGAATATTTAAAAAAAGAGGACAGACCCGGTTTTCTTTCCTCAAGCCTCAAGCCTGCCCCTGTGCTGTAAGTTTCTTATACCGTCTTGCCTTGACTTACAGGGAAATAGAGAGAAACAGAAGTACCTTTACCAACCTGGCTATCGAATATAATACGGCCTTCATGTGCCTTCATGAGATGTTTCACAATTGACAATCCCAGACCGGTACCTCCCTCTTCCCGTGAACGCGTTTTGTCTACCCGGTAAAAACGCTCTCCCAATCTGGAAATCTCGCTTTTCGGTATCCCGACACCGGTATCACTAATCTTTACAGTGACAAATGCGCCAGTTTCCTGGAAAGCCGTGACTGATATCTGTCCTCCATCCGGCGTGAATTTCATGGCATTATCGAGAATATTCAGGAGAACCTGAATCATTTTATCCCTGTCTGCCCGAATCGGTGGAAGATCTTCGGGAATATTCGTGTCAATTGCGATGGATTTCTCCACGGCTTTCACCTCGAACACAGGCAGCACGCTCCCGAGGATATCAGCTACGGATACCTTTTCGAATTGCATCTTCATTTCTCCCAGTTCAATGCTGGAGAGCGTCAGCAGATCGTCAACCAAACGGTCGAGACGACGGGCATTTTCAGAAATGGTCTGAAGAAACTTCTTCGCATCACCCTTGTCATCAATTGCTCCTCCCTGCAGGGTTTCCACGAATCCGATTATTGCTGTGAGTGGCGTTTTGATCTCATGGGTCACATTGGCCACAAAGTCCTCCCGTATCTTCTCCAGTTTCTTAAGTCGCGTTACATCATGAAAAACCAGCATTGTCTTTTCTTCTCCCCCGGGAAGACCCTTCACGGCAGAGATACTTACCTCCAGGATAACGGGATTCTCCTCACCTATGGTAATCTGCTGAACGATTGGCGTTTTAGTTTTCTTGAATCGCTCGATGGCATTTTGAAGCTCCACGTTCCTGAAAGCCTCAAGGGGTGTGATGTTGATAATCTGGTCTGAGTACAATTTACCAAGGATGTCTTTCAAACACTTGTTTATCAATTCTATACGGTCATGACTGTCGAGAATGAGAACGCCTTCCACCATGCTTGAAAAAGCCGCTTCAAGTTTTCCTTTCTCCTCGTCTGCCAATTCAATTTTTTCCTTACACTCCAACACCATCCGATTGATATTCTCTGCCAGACGACCCATCTCATCAGTTGACTCGACGAGCAATGTTCCCGGCATTTCCCCACGGCTTGCCTTTTCTGTATAAGACTCGATCTTCTGAATCGGCAATACTAATTTCCTGGACAAGAAAAAAGCGATTATCAGAGAGGGAATGAATATAATGAGCACGCTCTGGTATATGAAACGATAGAGTCGATCAACAGACCTCTTCACCGCATAGAGAGGCCGGGCTAAACGAACGTAACCCGTCAGTTTCGATCCTTCCCTGATGGGTGAGACGATGTAGAGCATATCCACAGCTAAGGTATGACTGTACCGTAACGCTTCCCCTTTCCCTTTTATTCTTGCCTCCTGAACCTCCGGGCGGTTCAGGTGGTTATCCAGCTCTGATACGTTCCTCTCAGAGTCAGCCAAAACCCATCCTGACTCATCAATAAGGGTAATCCGCGACTTGGACATATCGGAAAGAGATGAAAGGTGCTTTTCAAGTTGTTTTTTTGATAACAGGGTGATGATTTGTGACTGAGCCACCAGGTCAACTTTTACCTCCGCCACAAGCTCGCTTTTGATATAATGGGCAAAAAGCAGACCTAACGCGACGACGATCACTAACAATATCGCAGTGCCGCTTATAAATACCTTATAAAACAGGCGACTCTTCAACAAATTACTCCACATTCTTGCAGACGGGTGCGTGTCGCACTATTTTTCCCGTCACCATGTACACGACCATATCTGCAATGCCGACCGCGTGATCAGAAATACGTTCCAGACTTTTGGAAATCTGCATAATGATAAGAGCCCTGTGTATCTTTCGGGGATCTTCCATCATATAGGTAAGGAGTTCCCTGAATACCTGTTCGTTCAGGTTATCAATGATTTCATCATCTGACCTCACCTTCTGTGCCAGGCTGGTCTTTTCATGGACAAAAGCGTCGAGACTCTCCTTTATCATTCCCCGGGCAACTTCCGCCATCCTGGGAATATCGATATAGGGTTTTATCGGAGGTTCCTCGCTCAAGATGATGGCCTTTTCAGCGATATTCACCGCCATATCTCCGATTCTTTCCAGATGCCCATTGATTTTAATCGCCGTTGTAATGAACCTCAGATCCCGTGCAGCGGGCTGCCGCAAGGCGAGTATGCGAATGCACTTCTCTTCGATTTTTACATCCAGCTGGTCAATCTCACCGTCATCGCAGATTACCTTGCGCGCCAGTTCCGTATCCCGGTTCACAAGGGCTCTTATTGCGCACTCAATCGCCTTTTCGACCATCGCCCCTAAATAAATGAGACCTTCCTTTATATTCCGGAGTTCCTTTCCATAGTGGGTACTGGTATGCCTTTTTTCCGCCATACTGTAATCTCCATTTCATATGCGTGGTGATCATTTTTATCATCCGAATCTGCCGGTAATATAATCTTCCGTCTGCTTCATATCCGGATTGGTAAAAATCTTTTCCGTGACGTTGTACTCTATCAACCTACCTAAATAGAGAAAACCTGTTTTTGATGACACGCGGGCTGCCTGCTGCATGTTATGCGTCACGATGATGATCGCGAGGTTTTTCTCCAACTCACCTATCAGTTCCTCGATTTTCGCTGTGGATATAGGATCCAGCGCTGATGTCGGCTCATCCATGAGGAGCACATCCGGTTTCATGGCGAGCGCCCTGGCTATGCAGAGGCGCTGCTGCTGTCCCCCGGAGAGGGTCATGGCCGACCTATCTAAAATATCCTTCACCTCATCCCACAGAACCGCCTGTTTCAGGCTTTCCTCAACAAGGTATTCTAAATCACTCCTCCCGGTAATTCCAGCAAGTTTTGGTGCATAGGTGATATTGTTGAATATAGATTTGGGGAAAGGATTGGGCTTCTGAAAAACCATACCGATTCTTCTCCGGACATCCACAGGATCCACCTCAGGGGCATAAATGTCTTTACCGTCAAAAAGTATTTCCCCTTCAATCCTGGTCCCCGTAATCAGATCGTTCATGCGATTAAGAAGCCGCAGCAGTGTGGACTTCCCACATCCGGAAGGTCCTATCAATGCCGTCACCCTGTTCTTTTCAAAAGCCATCGTGACATCGCTGATGGCCATGAAATCTCCATAAAAGAAATTCACTCCGTTGAGCTCTATGATATGATTATCATCCATCATTACCACCTTTTTCGCCTTCTCATATTACTTCTAATGACGATTGCCACCAGATCAATTCCCAGAACAACTCCGACGAGGACGAGCACCGTTCCGAACTGAAGGGGCCGTGTAAGTTCGATTTGAGTACCTGCGGTAGCCAATACATAGATGTGGTAGGGAAGCGCCATGACTTCATCAAATATGGAACTGGGAAGCTTGGCAGTGAAAAAAGCAGCCGCGGTAAACATGATCGGCGCCGTCTCACCTGCCGCCCGACCGATACCCAAGATCGAACCGGTAAGTATGCCGGGCAATGCCAGAGGCAAAACGATCTTATAGATAGTTCGCCACTTGGAAACTCCCAGTGCCAAAGATGCCTCCCGGAACGTCTGCGGTACAGCCTTCAGCGCTTCCTCGGAGGCGCCGATAATGGTCGGCAGAATAAGGACACCCAGGGTGAGTGCCCCGGACAGAATACAGGAACCAAACTGAAGGAACACCACAAAGAAACCGAGGCCAAACAACCCGAACACCACCGAAGGAACACCGGCCAGGCAGTTGATCCCGATCCTGACCAGTCGGATAAACCGTCCCTGTTTCGCATATTCCGCAAGATAGACCGCCGATGCTACTCCCAGAGGAAGGGCAACGGCAATGGCACCTATGGTAAGATAAAGAGTCCCCAGAATGGCGGGCATGATCCCCCCCTTCGTCATGGAATCCGTTGGCGGGAGGGTCAGAAAATCCCAGTTAATGGCAGGCAGCCCCTGGACAGTGATGTAAAGGATCAGACCACCAAGGGAAAGAGATATGATCAATGCGGACAGACGAACGACAGTAAAAAAAATCTGTTGTTTAAGATAGCGCCACCTGAGAGATCCCCGCGGGAGTTTCCTCTTCATCTCATCCGGAGATGACTGCTGTATTGCCCTCGATGCTGCTTGAAATCCGACGGTTCCTTTCATAATGTCGCTGATCCTACTTCCTTGAACTTATGAGAAATATAATCGGCTATGAGATTAAAAACGAGGGTTAAAAAGAATAACACGATACCGGTGGCAAACAGGGCGTGATAATGTCCGCTCCCGAATGGGGCCTCCCCCATTTCGGCAGCAATGCTGGCGGGCATTGGTCTCACCGAGTCGAAGATACTTTCCGGGATTGACGCCGCACCACCGGCAACCATCAATACCACCATTGTTTCCCCGATAGCTCTTGCCATTCCCAGGATCACGGCAGTCGATATCCCGGAGAAGGCAGCCGGCATAATCACCCTGACAATGGTCTCAAATTTTGTCGCGCCCAGGGCATACGACGCCTCCTTGAATTCCTGGGGAACGGCATAAATCGCATCTTCCGAAATACTTGAAATCGTCGGAACGGCCATGAGCGCGAGAATAACCGAGGCATTCACGATGTTCAGTCCCGTGGGGAGGTCAAATGTCTCCTGAAGCCACGGGGCCACAATAACCATGCCAAAAAACCCGAGGACAACCGAGGGAAGTCCCGCCAGGAGTTCGATGATGGACTTCATAATCTCCCTGACGGCAGGCGGGGCAATTTCAGAAATGTACACCGCCGAAAGGATTCCCAGGGGAACGGCGATGAGGCATGCAAAAATCGTCACGATAAAAGAGCCAATGATCAAAGGCCATATGCCGTAGGAAGGGGGATCATATGTGGGATACCACTCTCTGCCAAAAAGAAAATCAGAAAGACCGACTTCCCGAAAAATCGGAATCCCTTCCCGGAACAGGAACACGACAATCAGTGTGAGGATCATCACGGACACAAACGCGACGATCGCAAAGAGACCTTTTATGATGATTTCTTTCTGCTGTCTCGTCATCTCCAGTATCCTCGTCTTACAGGCATCCTTCCGCTTCAACCCTTCTTTTTTCCCGGTGCTTTCTTCTTGGTCTCCAACGTCAGGGGAACAAAACCTTCCCTGGCAACCAACTTCTGGCCGGCAGAACTCAGCACAAATTTTATGTAACGGTCTACTTCACCGGTTGGTTGCCCATTCGTGTACATGTACAGCGGTCTCGCAATGGGATACTCTTTTTTAATAGCTGTCTCTATAGAGGCGGTCACACCATTTACCGTTAAGGCCTTCACCGATTTATTGAGGTATCCCAACCCGATATAGCCTATGGCGTATCTATTCTTTGCCACCGTTTGTACGACTGCCCCGTTTGAGGCCTGCAACTGGGCCTTGGGCGTTACTTTGGCATTATTGAGAACCAGGTGCCCCCATGATTCAAAGGTGCCGGAGCTGCTGTCCCTGGAGACAACAACGATTGTCAGATTGTCACCACCCACCTCTTTCCAGTTTGTAATCTTGCCCTGATAGATCTGGCTCAACTGATCTATTGTCATGTCCTTCACCTTATTTTTCGGATGAACTATGGGAACGATTGCATCAATCGCCACAGTATGGGCAACAGGATTGACACCTTTGCTCTTTGCCAGCTCAATCTCGTTCTTTTTGATCTCCCTCGATGAGGTTGCTATGTTCGTTGACTTGTCTATAAGGGCCTTGATGCCTTCCCCCGATCCCCCGCCGGAGAGTGAAAAATTCACCCCGGGATGGAATTTCAT
>Ga0194112_10001689_pt1 | contig 32079 bp, 34 predicted proteins | sample TA2MahC400mmetaG_FD_146191 | JGI IMG/M metagenome (GOLD analysis project Ga0194112, IMG submission 146191) | Freshwater microbial communities from Lake Tanganyika, Tanzania - TA2015016 Mahale Deep Cast 400m | ecosystem: Environmental > Aquatic > Freshwater > Lake | place: Tanzania: Lake... | reverse complement strand
TTGGGATTTGGATATTGGGATTTGGTGCTTTTAACCGAAGGAGGGAATGATGCACGGTAAGGTATTGGTAGTGGATCATGAGAAGTGTACAGGGTGTCGGCAGTGTGAGATAGCCTGCTCAGCCCTTCATAATGGGGAGAGCAATCCCAGCCGATCGAGAATCAGGGTGATCAAATGGGAACATGTGGGATTCAATCTCCCGATGACCTGCCAAAATTGTGAGAAGCCTTTCTGTGTGGAGGTTTGTCCAACAAAGGCCTGTCACCAGGATGTTGAAAATCAAAGGGTGATCATCGACAAAGACAAATGTATCGGATGTAAGACCTGTATCATTGCATGCCCCTTTGGAGCTCCCTCCTATGACCATGTGGAGCGGATTTCCATCAAGTGCGACTATTGCGATGGCAATCCCCAGTGTGTGTCCTTCTGCAATCCAAAGGCGATCTGCTACGTTAGCGGTGAAATGGTAAGCTTGAGCAGGAGACGTAATTTTTCAGTCAAATTTTATGAATCAGTGCGGCAGGTATAATAGCATCCAGCAGTTGATCTGTATAAACAGAAGAGGGTAATTTATTAGTTCACTATTGTGAACATGACCCGCAGGGTAGATTAGATTATGTAAGAAATCAATCTATCCAGATAAAATATTACTCACCGCTGGAAATTATTTCCAATTCTCAAGTCATATGGGAATACAGAAATATCTTACAACGATATCAACTTATTATAAAAATAAAGTTTATCCTTGACAAAGAAATAAATGTAGTTTAATAATATAAAAACTTATATTCTTATGTCATGTTGGGTCGTTCACTATTCTGAACGAAAAATGAAATATCAAAAGTCTTAAAATCTATCCGTTATTATTTTTCGGGATAAGAAAGGAGGTTGTTATGGGAAATAGTAAAGAAGGGCTTTCAACAGCCGAAAGTCTACGTGCGACTCGTACCCTTGGCCAGGTAAGGTGCCATAATCCCAGTTGCATGGGAAGAATCGAGCCAAAACCCGGGGAGCCCACCGTGAAATGTTCTCGTTGTGGTATGGAATGGCGGGTGGCTTGGGTAAAAAGCGGTTTTCCCCGCATCAGAGGTCCGGTATGGGATGTAGACAAAAGATTAGCGGATGAGGCGTTTGAAAGAAAAATGAAGGAGAAGGAGGAAAAGAAAGATGGCCCTAAATAGAAAGATAGCGTATATTGACCTCTCCACAGGCAAAATCGAAACGAGGCCTATCCCGCTCGATATGCGGAGAAAATTCTTGGGAGGCCGAGGACTGGATGCGTATTTGCTTTATAATAACACGAAAAAGGGATGTGACCCCCTTGGTCCTGACAATACTATCATGGTGAGCGGAGGAATTTTAACTGCCACTTTGGCTTCAGCAACCTCCAGATGCCATGTGATGGCTAAATCCCCGCTTGGAGGTATGTTGGGAAGCTGTAATGGGGGAGGTTTCTTTACCCCTGAATTAGCCTGGGCAGGCTTTCATCATCTCGTCATCAAGGGTAAGGCGGCAAAACCAGTCTACCTGTGGATTCACAATGGCCAAATAGAGATCCGTGATGCGAGCAAGCTTTGGGGCAAAGCGGTTCCAGACACACAATGGGCGATTCGGGAAGAGCTGGGGGATGAGGATATCAAGAGTCTGGTCATTGGGCCGGCAGGTGAAAATCTTGTAAGGTATGCCAATGTCATGACTGGGATCAAAAATTCCGGTGGAAGAACAGGAATGGGAGCGGTTATGGGCTCAAAAAATTTGAAGGCCATTGCCGCCCGAGGCACCATGGATATAAAAATTGCTTATCCAAGGGAAGCCCTCGATTATAATAAACGGTTCATTGATCAAATCACGAGTGCTAAGGTTAACCAAACCCAGGGAACTCTCGGTACCCCCTTTATTTGGGGAGCCACCAACTCCTGGGGTGGTGTCCGATGCAGAAATTTCCAGTATAACCAAATGCTCTATTGTGATGAGATTGAACCGGAATCGATTGATGAAAACTGTGTAAAAACGATAGGGCCTTACCATATGGCCGGTTGTTTTGGTTGCCAGGTCCACTGCCGGGCCAAATATAAGATTCCTACCGGGCCTTATGCGGGAAGATATGACGAGGGACCGGAATATACGTCGCAAGGGGCTTTTTCCGGAGAGCCAGATATTCCAAGCTTGGAAAACCTGTTAGTGGCGAATCACTTGGTCGATCAGTGGGCTGTGGATAATCTGGAAATCGGAAGTCTTATCTCCTGGGCGATGGAGCTCTATGAACTGGGAATCCTCACCGACAAAGAGACGGATGGCCTGGAATTGAAGTTTGGTAGCAGCGAGGCCCTCCTGGAGATGATTGAACGTATCTGCTTCAGAAAGGGATGGTTGGGTAATGTCTTGGCCGAAGGGGGGATTATCGCCTCTGAGAAGATTGGGAAGAACTCTTTTGACTACCTGATTCAGGTCAAAGGGGTAAGCAATCTTCACTCTGATGAGCGGGCAACACCCGCTCTTGCACTCAATATTGCTACAGCCTCCCGGGGTTCAGACCATTTAAGAAGCCGGCCAGCGATTGACCTGTATCATTTGCCGGAAGAAGTGATGAGAAAAATCTACAGTAGCCCGGTACCTTACGATGGGCCATTGAGTTCAGAGCATACGGAATACATTGGCAAGCCGTGGCAGGTCTTCTGGCATGAGAACTGTTATATGGCTGTCGATTGCCTGGGTATCTGTAAGTATCACACCACCTTCCTGGGTGCTACGCTTCCCAATTTTGAAGATTGGTCCAGAGTACTTCATTACAATACGGGGTTGGATCTTACCCCTAAGGATATTTGGGACGTTGCTGTTCGAGCTAACATGATGGAGCGGCTATTTAACCTCCGCGAAGGTTTGACAAGAGAGGATCTCAAAAAGGGCGATATGCTCAATCACCGCTACTTTGATGAGCCTTGCCGAAGGGGTGCAATCGATGTTGTCGGCAGGGTCATTGATCGGGAAAAATTTAAGAAGATGGTTGATGAATTCTATGAATACAAGGGCCTTGATCCCGATGGCATTCCGAAGCCAGAAACGCTCAAGAGGCTCGGCCTTGAAAATGAACCATCCCATCTGCTGTGATAAAAAGCGAATTTAACGAATGTTAGCGAATGGATCGAATTCAATAATTATTCGTCAAATTCGTTCTTATTCGAGTTATTCGTTCATTAATGTGAAAGGAGAAAGCCAATGGAACCAATGGGTAAAGTACTCGCGATTACTCCCGAAAAATGCACGGGGTGCAGGCTCTGTGAACTTGTTTGCTCAGTTTTTCATGATGGAGTCTCAAATGCAGCTCGAAGCCGGATAAAAGTGATAAAATGGGAATCAGAAGGAATTTATATTCCCATGTCCTGTCAGCAGTGTCAGGATGCTCCCTGTATGACCGTTTGCCCCGTTAAGGCCATTTCCCGAGATGAGAAATATAGCCGGGTGATGGTGAATCAAAATACATGTATCGGCTGCCGTTCCTGTGTTGCAATCTGTCCCTTCGGCGCCATGAATTTCAACGTCATTGACCGAAAGGTCTTTAAGTGCGATCTATGTGATGGAGACCCGCAGTGCGTTCGTTTCTGTGAGATAAAAGCTGTGGAGTATGTAGATGCTGACCGGGTAAGTGTCTCTAAGAAGAGAGCAGCTGCTGAGAAAATAACTGCCGCCCAAAAACAGGCTACAGCATTAGAGTCAGAATTACATTAAGATGAGTCGATCTATAGTCAACGACAAAAAGAAACGAGTGGGGAGGCTTTAGCCTCCCATTTAGAGGGTATTATTTGAGTGGGAAAATTGATTAACCAATGGAACTAAGAGGGTGGCCCTCTTAGTTTTAGACCAAATTGATAGGAAGTCTTTTTACGAAAGACTTCCTATCAACATTTCCTATCAATCCGGCGAGTTCCGGGGAAGATTCCTAAGATTCCTGCCAAGTAAGAGTGAGCCATGCGATACATCATCAGCATCGACCCTGCGGCATGCACTGGTTGCCGAATCTGCGAAATGGTCTGCAGCCTTAGCCACACCGGTACATGCTGGCCAGAACGGTCGAGACTGCGGGTGGTATCAGAGGAAGCGGACGGGCGGATTGACAGTGTCCCGGTCCTTTGCATGCGATGTGAGGTTCCGGCCTGCAGGCTTGCCTGCCCGACAGGTGCAACCTTTGAAGGAGGGCCGGCTGGGGCACTCCTGGTAGCGGCGGAGAAATGCATTGGCTGCTCTGCATGCGTGTGGGCATGTCCTTTCGGTGCGTCGACGCTGGATCCAGCGACAAATGTGGCGCATCGGTGCGACCAGTGCGAGGGGGACCCGCGGTGTGTGAGGCACTGCCCAACAGGTGCGCTGAGGTATGTGGAGGAAGACAAGTTAGTGATCGCTGAGCAGCGGCGAAAGGCAGGGGTGTTCATTGGTCTCCAGCGGCGAATTCGGGGTGAGGAACCAGGAGCATGAAGAGCGACTACCTCTATGCAGGCAAGATCTTGTGGGTTGACCTGACCTACGGGAAGGTGTGGACCACACCGACCGTTGCTTATACGGAAAGGTTCTTGGGAGGAAAGGGGATCGGCGTCCGGATCGTATGGGAGAAGTCGGGCCTTCCATCCGTCGATCCGTTGGGACTAGATAATGTGCTCAGCTTCAACAGCGGTCCACTTACCGGCACAATGATGCCAGGCTCGGGGCGAAGCCTGATCTCCAGCAAATCGCCACTTACTGGCTTGCTCGGCATGACCGATTTTGGAGGCTCGTTTTCGCCAGAGCTGAAGTACGCGGGGTACGACCATTTGGTGATCACAGGGCAGGCGGCGGAGCCGGTCTACCTGACGATCGACAATGAGGAGGTAACGATCCGGTCAGCAGCCAACATCTGGGGGTTGGACACATTTGAGACGCCGAAGGCCCTCCGCAGGGAACTGAAAAACGAGGAGATCAAGTGGGCGTGCATTGGGCCGGCAGGAGAGAGGCTGATCCGCTTTGCCACGATTATCGGCAACACGATGGACTCGGCTGGACGGACCGGTCTTGGCGCAGTAATGGGCTCGAAAAAACTCAAGGCGGTCGCTGTGCGCGGGACAGGCGGACTTCGTGTTGACAGCCCGGATCGCTTTTACGAAGTGTGTGCACGCACCCATGACGCCTTGAAGGCGAGCGACCCCTACAAGAAAATTAAGGACAGGGGATCAACCCATGGGGTGGATACCTACATGCATTCGGGCTTGGCCCAAGCGAAGGACATTCAAGCGCTGGGCCAACGCTACGAGGGATACCAGAAGACGGGCTGCTTCAGCTGCCCATTGCGCTACATGGAGGAATGCCGAACCCCGGGCATCAGCGATGGTATTGTCTTCTATCAGTGGTACGCCGATATGGCTACCAAGATCGGCGTGCGCGACATGATGACCTTGCAGAAGTTAGCGCTGTGCATCAACAAGTATGGATACGACGCCATCTCCTTTGGCGATATGATGGCCTGGGCGACCGAGTTGTATGAACAGACCATCATTGATGAAAAGGATGTCGGCTTCCCAGTGGCCAGAGAGGACGGCGAGGCATACCTTAGGCTGGCGGAAATGATTGCCAAACGCGAGGGGTTCGGGGACGTCCTGGCAGAGGGTCTGATACGCGCTGCTCGGACGATCGGCCGCGGGTCCGAGCGCTACGCCGTCCGAATGACGCAACCCATCGACAAGGAGCCAGAGGAGTACAAGAGAACTGCGCAGTTTTACGGACACTTCGCGGAGGGGATTACCGGTACCCGATTGGCTTTCCCAATAGGGGACGCGGGCAAGGCGGAAACAATTGTCCACGCTGAGGATGCGATAGGGAGGGCTGAAATAGTTGGAACCTGCAAGTGGCACACGGAGTTCAGTGCACTTCCAGTAACAATGGACGTTCACGCGGAGGTGCTCTCAATCGGCCTGGGCAAAGAGATAACTGCCGATGAGCTTTCTCGATACCAACGGCGGGTATGTCAACTCGAGCGGGCTTTCAACTGCCGGGAAGGGCTACGACGCCAGCACGACACCCCCCCTGACCAGTACTTTACCTATTCGGGACCAGAAGGCCGTTTCGAAGACACCGCAATGGATCGAAGCAAGTTCGAGGTCTTGAAGGATCGTTACTACCAGCTGCGTGGCTGGGATTTGACCACAGGAGTACCTACTCGCGCTACTCTGGAGTCTTTTGGTCTGAAGGACGTGGCAGACGAACTCGAAAGACAAGGCATTTTGTAGGGTCATCCGTGAAGCCACCGGCGGTTTAAACCGGAATGGCTCAAGTACTTGGTGATGGATGTGAACTGAGGCCGATAAGGCTGAAAAAGGGTAGATAATGGTAGAGAAGATTGGGGTGTTGCACATTGATCTGGCAGTGCTCGGCTACCAAATAGCAAGTGTGCTGTTCGTGGCTGGTTGTCTCTACCGTTTCGTCGCCTGGCTTCGTTATCCGCCGAACCGCACTTTGTGGGCGAAATCGGCGAGGGCATTCCAACAACGTCCCTGGAGGGCGAACCTCGCTACCCTGATCAGATCCGTGGTCACCCGTTTGCTATTTCAGACCTTCATTGTCCGCCGCGGCTGGCTGCGCTGGTTCACCCATTTCACTATTTTCTGGGGCATTGTTATAGTTTGCGGCGTCTGCTTTGCCCTTGCCTGGGGCTGGATGAGCTTCTCTCTGGTGGACCAGCAGACCTACCGGGCCCATATGTTCGACCTCCCACTGCTTACGTTCCGAGTTGATAGTGCTGTCGCCTTCCTCGCTTTTAATGCAATCAACCTGGGGTCATTGTTGTTGCTTTTCGGATTAATCTTGGCCTTCTGTCAGCGCCTTAATATGGGGCCTCAGGAGAGGGCAGAACGATTAGGGGAGCACTTCAGCTCCTTATACCTCCTGCTGGCAATAACGGTGAGTGGCCTTTTACTCACTGTAAGCTATAAATTTTTCAATGGCATCGGCCATCGTCAACTGGCAGTGCTTCACGAGGTGACGGTTGTTCTGGGGCTACTCTGGGTGCCGTTCAGTAAGCTCTTCCACATCGCGGTAAGTCCGGCTACCGTCGTCCTGGACGTGGCCGAAGGAGCTGGGTTTGTTGAGCCGAGCCGCTGCAGCAGGTGCGGTAAAACTCTCTCGGCAGTCTGGACCCCGAGAGATCTGGAACCGACGCTTGCTGTTGCTGGTGTGCAACTCATTGGGGATTCGGCGGATGCTGAGGTGCTGACACTATGCCCATCTTGTAGACGTCACCGCCAGGCGACAGGGTTCTTATCGGGTATAGGTCGACAGGTAGCGATAGACGCTAAGGACCGGCAGAAGCCGGGTGAGGGGGCGTAGATCGTGTCAGAGGCGAAGAGAGAACAACGTGAACAGTGCCGGTCAGATGAGCGCTTGTTGCCGGGGCTATCGCTGGATAGCCTGGAAGACGTATTAGTGAGCCGTCGTGGCCTTCTCACACTCCTGATGGCTGGCTCAGTGGCGCTCTTTCTGGCGACTCTACCCTTTGCAAAGCGGTTTGTGGGGCGCAGGGAAGAGCGCTTCCCAAAAGTGGTGGTGGGCCGGGTGGCAGATTTGCTGCCTGGAGAGGCCCGAACCTTTGCCTACCCGGGGAAAGACAACCCTGCTCTGCTCGTTCGTCTGAAGAACGGGGAGTGGCGAGCTTACGGAGGAATGTGCACGCATCTGGGATGTGTAGTTTACTGGGATGCAGCATCTCAGAGACTAATCTGTCCCTGCCACAACGCCGCATTTGCGGTTGAAACGGGTGCGGTGTTGATGGGACCTCCGCGACGTTCGCTGCCTCGTATTGACCTGATCGTGGAGGGCGACACTATCTACGCATTGGGGATGAAACCATGATGGATCGGACATACGCGCAGACGCACCAGCGGAGAGCGCGGCAATTAGGGAAGGCAGCGATCGCATTAGCGGTGATCATCGCAGCTCAGGTCGTGGCGCTGGAAGTGGTGCTACGGGGCTGGCAGGGTGAGGACGCAATAGCGGTCTTCGTCGGCATTGGCGCCTCTGCTCTTCTCTGTGCTTTAGCGTTGATCATCTTCCTCCGCACGCATGCTCGAAAAGAGGCTGCAGCTTCAGAGTCAGAATTACATTAAGACGAACCGACCTAAGACAAACAACTATTCGACTTGATAGGCAGCGTCGAATAGTCCCTGACTAACGAGTCCACCTTTAGTAACAGAACAGGCCCTGTCCTCCTGTCTCGAAGAGTTTTTTGGTTAGGGGTAGAATAAAAAGGAAGGAATTATCCTCCTGCAAGCATAATGATCAGGTGAATTTCGTCGCCATTCTTAACGGGTTTAAGGAGTTCATTGGGGTATGCGCTGGAATGATTGACATAAATTTCAACATTGTTGAGCAGTTTATCTTTTTTGGCAAATAGCGCTTTCTCCATTTCGGGAAATTGCTTGATGAGCTGGCTCAGACATTGACCCACGGTACTGCCCTCTACGGTTACCACCTCCAGGCCGTTGGTAAATTGCCGATGAGTTGTATGGATATGAACTTTGACAGACATGTCTTACTCCTTTCTCAGGAGAGATCCACAATGATCACAATTTGGATTTTTGCTGATTGTAAATTCGGTGAAGGTAACCTCCAACCCATTATATATTAATAACCGATTGGTTAACAGTTTGCCAATCCCTACGATATACTTGATGACCTCAGTAGCCTGAATACTGCCTATTACTGCCGGAGTAACGCCAATCACGGGAAACTTCTCTTGTGGCATTGGACCTCGATATAGACACCTCAGGCAGGCTGTTTCTCCGGGAATGATTGTCGTGACTCTACCCTCAAAACCATTCACAGCGCCATGAAAGAAAGGAATATTGTTTTTAATGGCACAGCGATTCAAGATATAGCGAGTTGGTAAGTTGTCCATCGCATCAACGATTACGTCACAGCCATCGACAAGCTTAGAAACATTGTCTTCCGTTATTGTCTTTGCTATCGTTTCGATCTTTACTGACGAGTTCAGCTTTCTCAATTTCGTTCTGGTAGAGTCAACCTTTTTCTTACCGATGTCTCTCTCCCAGTGTAAAATCTGCCGGTTGAGATTACTAAGCGTTACCTGGTCATGATCGATCACCCGAATCATTCCTATTCCAGCGGCAGTTAGGTAGGTAGCAATAGGAGAACCGAGACCTCCGGCACCTGCAATGACCACCTGCGATCTTTTAAGCTTTCCCTGTCCTTCTTGTCCAATCTCGCCGATCATGATTTGCCTGTCATACCTTTCTCGCTCGCTTGGAGTAAGCATAATGACCCTCCGCCTATGCTAATCTATCATAGAAAATCGCATGGCCCAAAGATCATAGTGTGAAATAATTTATAAATCAGTTTAGTACATTAATCCAGGGATAAACAGAAAAAAACGATTTGGGAGAACAACTTTTTTCAGGAATCTTATCTTCCTTTTAGCAGAGTATGGGCGATAACCATTCTCTGAATTTGATTCGTCCCTTCAAAGATCTGGATGAGCTTTGCATCCCTCATCATCCGTTCGACAGGATGATTCCGCGTGAGACCCTCCCATTGCATCATCTGGACAGAATCCGTCGTCACCTTCATGGCGACATCGGAAGCAAAGTATTTTGACATGGCGGAAAACATCTGAACAGGAGTGCCCTTCATCTTTTCATCCATCATCCTTGCAGCCTTATAGACCAGCGCTCTCGCGGCCTCAATCTCAATGGCCATGTCGGCTAATGCTGACTGGATTAAAAGGTTATCATCCCTTCTTTTAAACCAGCCCTTCTCCTGACCAAACTGAATCACATAATCCAAGGCCCCTTGTGCTAATCCTACAGCCTGTGCACCAATAGCGGGTCTCGATCGATTCAATGTCCTCATCATGAGCCACCATCCCACTCCCTCCTCTCCAATCCTTTGAGTGATTGGAACTCTGGCATCTTCTAAAACCACATCAGTAGTACTCGAACTTCTAAATCCCATCTTATCTTCTTTTTTCCCAATGGAAAGACCAGGGGTCCCTTTTTCAACCACAAATCCTGTTATTCCTTCCATTTTCTTCTCGGGATTGGTAACTGCAAAAACAGTATAAAAATCGGACACTCCACCATTGGTGATAAGACACTTCCTCCCATTCAGTAGATAATGATCACCTTTTAAGATAGCCTTGGTTCGAATCGAAGCGGCATCTGAACCTGCCTCAGGTTCAGTCAAACAAAAACAGATGATGGCCCTCTCTTTCGCCAATCTTGTCAGACAACTCTCCTTTAATGACGATGTCCCTCCTAAAACAATGGGCATCGTCCCAACCGCATGAGCAATGATGAGGATAGCAGAGGCGGGACAGTAGTATGCAATCTCTTCTGATATGATGCAGAAAGAAGTGATATCACCTTCCATTCCTCCATACTCTTTAGGGATAAGGAGGCTTAAAAATCCTGCTTCGTGGAAGGCGTGGGCAATATCCCATGAAAATTCACCTTGAGCATCGATCTCTGCTGCAAGAGGGGCCACGACCCTCTGACCTACCTCTTTGGCCTTCTTTCTCCATGCTTCTCTTTCTTGTTCGATATCGCTCATCGGCTCATGCTCCTTCTCTCTTAATTCAGCATATTAAAAACTCAAAATCCAAATTTCAAATGGTCAAATTTCCCAAACTAACAAAATGGCTCCCCTTTTAGTCTTGAATCTCTTCATTTGAATTTGTCTCGAGTTTCGCCTGCCCGCCGAACATATTCTTTGGCAGGCGGGCCTGCCTACCACAGGCAGGTACTTCGAATTTAGAATTTCCTCCTGTAGGGAAGCCCTACATATTCCACCCACCCGATACTTCTACTGCAGCTCCTGTCATGAAACTCGCTTCATCAGATACTAAAAAAGCCACTACATTAGCCACTTCTTCAGGCTGGCCTATCCTGCCTAATGGAGTATTCTGGATAATCATATTTTGATATTTTTCAGCCATTTTTGCAATCGTTGGAGTCAAGATCAATCCTGGGAGAACAACATTGACATTAATCTGATACCGGCCCAGTTCTCTGGCCACGCTCTTTGTCAGACCGATAATCCCTGCTTTAGCAGTAGTGTAACTGATCTCTGATAACGCTCCGGTCTTCCCCCAGACTGAGGAGATATTGACGATCTTACCGTAACCATTCTCGATCATATGGGAGGCCACGGCCTGGATACAATTCAGGGTCCCCTTCAGGTGAACGCCCAATACGGCATCCCAATCCTCCTCTTTCACTTTCAAAAGGGTAGCCCCTCGATCAAAGCCAGCATTGTTGACAAGAATATCAATCCTTCCCCAAAGCCTTAAAACCTCTGCCACCATCCCTTGAACCTCTCTCTGATTGGCCACATCGACAGGGATGAACAAGGCTTTTCTCCCCAAATCTTCAACTCCTCTTTTTGTTTGCCCCCCCGTATCAGGATTCATCTCTGCGATGACCACATTCGCTCCCTCCTGGGCTATCTTCAATGCAATGCTTCGACCGATCCCCTGCCCTGCCCCTGTCACAATCGCTTTTTTGTCCTTCAGCCTCATCTATCTACCCATTCACCAATGATCCGGCTTAATTTATTAACTATGTTCAAAAGATTATTTTTAAAGACAGCCTTTATCTTCTCAAGAAATGCAGCAATTCCTTCCTTTGCCGCATCTGTGCCTAAATCTCTCATACCTAAATTGAGCGATTCTGTGCTTAAAGTAAGCAAAGATTGTCATTCCCGCGAAGGAGGGAATCCAGACTTGTCCCTGCGAAAGCAGGGAACCATTAAGAAACTGGATTCCTGTTTTCACAGGAAACCCTGGATTCCTGTTTTCACAGGAATGACATACCATTATTTCACCTATTATATGATATTTTTGATGCAGGTAACCGTTTGTTTTCAATGTATTGCATGGTTTTTTTATATAAAAATCGCTCAATTTGGGTCATAATTAGCTCTTTTATTTCCCCTTTTGGGAATCGTACTTCCCATCGATCACCTCCCAAAGGACTCCATGCATGGACTTTGGATGAATAAAGGCATAGTTTCTCTTTTTCTCCGGCCAAAACCGAATCTCCTTATTTGTCCCCTTCTCAGGGATGATCGTTGCTCCATTGGCCTTAAGCTTTGGGGTTTCTTTTTGGACATCATCTACATTGATCGATATTAGCTGGACCCCTTCACGACCATGATTGGCCTTGGTAATCCAGTAACCCACGTCGGCCATCTTGCCTTCGGGCTTAGGGGTTTTTTTCCTCATCCATTTAGTGTCGGCCCCAGTCCCACTCAAGACCACTTTCCCAGTATTGTCCTGGAGTTCATACCAGCCTCCTGAGAACTCGTCCTCCATGACCTCCACAATGGTGGCCCCCACCTTAAAACAGCTCACGTTAATATGAGAATCAGGATCATAATATCTTTCTGCGACATCCCAACCAAAGGCGTTGATGTAATCCTGTTCCGCCTTTAAAACATCGAAACATGCAATGCTAATATGGTCAATAAAGTTAGATTTGACTTTATCTGCCATCTCTATCTTCCCCTCCTTTTAGTTTTTTAAAATTTCATCAGAGTCCATATAGGGCCTCTAATGCATTCCAGACCGTGACCATTTCATAACTGATTTTAGTTGCCCTGGCTCTGTCACAATCGCTTTCTTATCTTTAAAGCTCATCATTAAGCCTTTCAATTTAAACAATCATAAAGTTCTGTTTAAATAGGTGAAATTCTATCAGATGAGTAAACAACCGTCAAATGAATTTGTGCTTTTTCGGTCAGGGGAATAGTGTTGGTTTAGACCATAAAGCACAAAGCCTGGTTTTAATTAATAAAGGAATTTGACTGAAAAATGTAGCCAGAGAGGGGAAAGATTAGGGAGATTAGAGTAAACTTATATTTTTGAGCAGCTATCCTCATAATCTCCATCTACTTTGTCTTTGAGGATGCGGAAGGTTTCGCCGAGAAAATATTCCCAAATTTAAAAATAGAATATAAAGAATTTAAATAACTTAACTATATCCCGTCAATATATTATCAAAAAATTTTTGTCTTTTTTATACAGGACCCCAAATGTCTTTCGGGCTTTTACCTTAAGAGATTTAACTCTTTTTTAATCTCTTCTGAGAGCCAATGCCGAATTAATGTTTGATATGGAATCGATTTGGTCGTCGCCAATTTCCTAATGGCCTGAACTTGAAGAGGGTCTATCTTAATCGTTAAATTATGAAGTTTCCTTTTTCTCCTCTTTGAAAGGATATCTCGGCGAAGTTGTTCACTCAAACTAAATTTAACAGGTTCTTCCAAGAGCTCATCAAGAATGTTTACCTGGTCATAATAATCCGCCCACTGTTTATCTCTCCCCTTCTTCACGCTCCTTCACCTCCTATGCCTTTTATAATATTGCACCTCTGATCGGTTCATATCCCAACCTGTGATTGGTCGCACGATCCCTTTGGATTTCTTTTCAAAAATAACGATCATGTATCTTCCTGCACCTGTAGGACCGAAGGCTACATAATGTCCCCTTTTTGTTTTTCGGAAGAGAGGTCTATAAGCAAAGACTTCTTCCACTTCCTCTGGCTCAATTCCATGGCCGAGTTCGAAATGAAGAACATTTCCTTCATCCCATTCAAACTCTGATATTTTCAATCCGGTCCTTGGTAAGTCATACATAGTATGACATTTTATAGAAACGATGTCAAGAACTTCAAAGGAGAATTATAGCCGGTTCCAATCTTTTTAAGCTTTTGAAATAAGAGAGGAGTCCAATATTTGCGATATTCATGTCCTCCTATGAATTGAGGACATGGAAGGTCTCGCCAGAGAAACCCGAGAATCGAATTTTGAAGGTTTGACTCTGGGCAGTCGAATAGTGATGTGCCTGCTTTCTATCTGTAATTGTGAAGCTCCCCGCATACAGGGCGGGGCTTCCCGGAAATGAAATATCATTTATATTGTGCCCCTTGACCCCGCCTACCTGCTTACCGCAGGCAGGCAAGGCGGGGCTTGCGGGGCACTTGCCGATCAACCTTGAAGGTTATATTGGAGTGAAGATTCGTAGGTGTGCTCTTCAGTGCGGAATAATTACTGAAAGTAATGATTGACAAGGTCCACCTAAGGGTATAGATTTATAATTAAAGTTATATTTTCGAACAACAACCCAGAGTGAAACTCAAGAATCGGAAGGTATCCAGAAAAGGATGAAGCCAAAGAGAGGAAGGAAGAAAATGGATATTTCTTTTTTTGTTTTATTCATCATAACTGTTATTTTGATTTTTATTGCTTATTGGATAAAGGGATGGAATTTACCTTTTTCTGGTCTGGTGCAGGGAGGCCGGATGTTCTGGAATGTTGCCCCTAACCTTTTAATAGGCTTCGCTTTGGCAGGAATCGTTCAGGTGTTGGTCCCCACCGAATATATCGCCAAAATACTTGGGGAAGGCTCTGGTTTAAAGGGAATTCTTGTGGCAACAGTAGCGGGTGCTCTTGCACCGGGAGGACCTTACGTAAATGTCCCAATCGTGGCATCTCTTTACAAAAGCGGAGCAGGTATAGGCCCTCTTGCTGCCTTTCTAACGGCCTGGGGAATCATACCCCTCAATCGATCCCTCGTTTATGAAATCCCCTTGCTAGGAACTCAATTTGCTCTCGCCCGTTATGCATCCTCTATTATTTTCCCCTTTGTCATTGGAATTATTACTTCGTTCATATTTAGACTGATTAAATGATCCGCAATTTCTGCAAGAGGCCGATCTAACGGTGAGCCCTTTGGGACCGAGAGATTTGGCAATATGCTGGATGTGATCTGGGGCTTCTCTTTCTTTGATCCCAAACAATTTCGAAGTCTCCCGCAAATCAAGGCATCCCCTTTCCAAAGCTTTAGCAATTCTCTTCCTTTAAGTTAACATTTGAGTGTTCTCTCCTATTTTCTCGTGAAGAGCCAAGTTGTCATCTAAAATTACACGGTTTTCCCTGAGAAAGTAATATAATATCCATCCACACTAAGTTGATAATAATCTCTCTCCATTAAGCCAAGTGTTTTCAATAAATAATATCAATCGAAGAAACCCAAAGGCAAGTTTTTTTCTTTTATTCTCCCTAATATTTCCCTAATTTCCCCATAGCTCCAATAACAATCGTCTGGTGCGGTATTCTTTATCTTCTTTTTCCTTAAGGGCGCGGAAGGTTTCGCCGGGGTTAGTATAAGTACTTGACTCTCTGTTCTTCCGAGGTTTTTCCTATCCGTCGAGATCGGCTCTATCGAACCCGGGCCGAATAAATGACCTCGCCCTAGGGAATGTTTTCTCCACTGCCTGCCTTAAACTGTCAAGGAAGGCGACGATATCGATCACTCCCTCATCACCGCCAGTCATGTAGTGGCGAATCGCTGCCCAAGCGGCGATCGAACGGTCAATGGCTATGAGTGCAATCTTTGCTGAGCCATCCGAATCCCTTGGCAATTCATTGTCTCTCTCTTCTTCCTCCTCGATCTTCCCCCGCACGGCCCGTATGACCTTAGAGCAGATGAAGTATTGGTACCAGCGGATCACCTCGATGGCTTCATCGAGACTTACCCCATCTCTTGCCGCGGCTGCAGTTTCAAAGAATAGTCCCTCTCTCCCTCTGAACCAATCTTCCGCCAATTCGCTATACCTCCTGGCGGCGCGGCAAAGCAGATGGTTCTCCGTAGCCTTATCTTTCGCTTTCATATTTTCTATATCATCCATGGAGCCCAACTTCTCGAGTTCTACCCCCCATTTTTTCGCTATCTCTCTCAGCAGCTCCAGAGTTTCCTCCAGGATTCCCGATAATTTATTCCAGAATGCCTCATTTCTAATATCCTGCGCTTCAGGATCCGAGAATTCCTCCTCCGAAATGGAAAAATTCAAGCAGCGGGAGGTCTGTGGACAACGTTCACACCATCGATCACAGTAATTGTAAATTCCAGGGATGAATCGCTTCTCCACAACAAGTTTTTTAAGCCGATCCCCATTCACAATCTTTCCTCCCGAACCCCTTCCTCAGATCTGCGCTTTTTCCCATAAAGTTCATAAGCATTGTCAACTGTTTTGTCCTAACCCCGATTATACTTCATCAGTAAGGGTTTGACTGAAAAATTCAGTCAACGGATGAGACTAAAAAATTAGAAATATCCTTAATTTATCCATGTTTATCTTTATCTAACCACGGGTAGTTCAACCTATCCCAGGCCTCTAAACCAAGGCGGCGGGTGCGGTATTCACCGAATTCTCTTTCCTTTTTTCTTTGAGGACGCGAAATGTTTCGCCGGAGAAATTGTAATTTTATGAATTTATGGACGTTCATGTTTCCACCGGTGAAATAGGATCAGATTAATTCACAATTCAAGATGTGACCCCTTACTGACTTAATGACTGACTACATCTTCGGAATTCGGCCGTTTGGTTTGTCTATCTATTTCAGAATACAACTCTAAAACCCTGTGGCTTAAATCACTGGTAAAAGAGTGAAGAGGCATAGATAGTTCAGAAACCATAAACTTAACTAAACGTACTCTAATCTCTCCAGCCCATTCGTTGAAGACCGCCTTAACCATACAACCATTATATAACGAGAGATGACTTCATCTCAAATGGGTGATAAAATCATTTCTAACGATGGCCCCTTGGATTTCAAAAAGAGATCCCAATCTCTGTCAAGATTGCCAATATTGTAGAAAGTGGGTTTGCCGGTATGAGTCCTGCATTGGCTGTCAAGCATGCCATTTCTCATGCCCTTATGACGCTGTAAAAATGGAAGAAAGACCTTCACATGAAACCATCACCATTTACTTCAATGGCAAGCCTCTTCAAGTTACACCAGGAATCTCTATTAAGGAAGCCCTCGAGCTTTCCGGCTTTCCAATCTCTCCCTTTCCCAAAAGGGATGGAATCTTTGTTCCCTGCGAAGTGGGCGGATGTATGAGTTGTGCAATGGAGGTAGATGGGGTATGCCTTCCCATCTGTGTGACTCAGGTCCAAGAAGGGATGAAGATTCAAAAAGAGTTTTCCCTCCCTATTTCACCCCTTCGAATAGTTCATGGATTTCAGGGCCATCCAGTTGGGGGAGTAGGGACACCATGGAATCTGAAGGCCTCCGGAAGAAATATTGAGGTGGCCTGTTTTTCGGCTGGTTGCAATCTCCGATGTCCTCAGTGCCAAAACTGGACGACTACCTACTGTGGAAAGGGAGTTTACCTTACTCCTGAAGAAGCAGCTATCTCTCTTACCCGGACGAGGAAAAGGGAAGAAGTTGATAGAATGGCGATCTCTGGAGGGGAATCGACACTCAATCGCCCATGGCTCATCCAATTCCTGAACATCCTAAGAAAGCTAAATCCTGATAAAGAGGCGAGGCTTCATGTGGATACCAATGGTACACTCCTTACAAATGAATATGTTGATGAACTCTTTCGGGCAGGGATGACGGATGTAGGAATCGATCTCAAAGCCATCGATGTTGAAACTTATTGCCGTATTACGGGTATTGAAGATCGAGAGAAGGCCTCCCTTTATCTTAGAACCTCGTGGGAAGCTGTTCGTTATATCTCTGAAAATTACAGGGAAAGACTCTTTCTCGGTGTTGGTATTCCCTATAATCGTGACCTAATTTCGATGGAGGAGGTGGAGCGGATCGGAAAGGAGATTTCAGATATTGATCCGAATCTTCAGGTTTGTGTCCTCGATTATCGGCCTGAATTTAGAAGAGGTCTTATAAAAGGGAAAATGATTCAAAGACCTTCCTATCAGGAGATGATAGAGGTCTACCATCTCCTTCGGGTAACTGGTCTCTCCACCGTTCTTTGTCAAACTCCCTTTGGTCATATCGGCCCCCATATCCCGGATAAAAGGAGATAATTTGCCAAATGGGCACGCAGATTCAAATGTTAGCCCACGAGGAGGTAGAAGAGAGTTTCTTGACTCAGGTTAGAACGTGGGTGAACGAGGTTCTGGAAATAGAGGAAGTCCCTTCTCCTCCTCCTTACCTGTCCGTATCGATCTGGAAAACGATGGAGAAATATCAGGACTTCTATCAGAGAGAAAAGAAAGAACTCGGTGTTGTCACAGGAGAAGAAACAAACTTTTTGGCCACCCATGATGCATGGAGGGGTTATCCAAGGATCCATATCTGTCAAGAAAGATTGATGGGAATCGATGAGACAATCGTCCAGGGTGTAATACACCATGAGACCGGACATGCACTTCATCATGGTGCTCAAGAGTTCTACACCTTCCGTTTCTCAAATAGACTTCAAGAGGCTTCCCGTTTCCATGGCCTGAATCTCCCTCTTCTCCAACAATGTGTCTACCTCCTCTCACTGGCCATCAAAGATCAAGATGTCATACTTTGGCTTGCAAAGAATGGACTAGGTTTCGGCCAATTGGCCCTTCTTGGTTACCTCCTTTCTGATACCGAAGAGGAGCACCAAGTCTGGGAAAAGATACGGGAATCCCATGCCCTGAGGAAGATAGCCTTTGCGGCTTTCCTTAAGTCCCTTCTCCCTATAGAGGCCATGATTTCGGCTGGATTCGAGGGAGCCCAGATCTTCAAGGATCAATGGAATGAAGTATATGGGTGGCTTTCAGACGGGGAACGGAAGAGGCTCTCTTTATTGGCCCGGTCCATTATGAACCTTGAAGTAAAGACTTTTCAAGAGCGATTAGAGCAAGCAGCCTTTCAGTTGATCACTAAAACCTAAATTGATGAGATCCAAGCCTTTTTAATTTAAAAGCTTTTCTTTTAATTCTTTAGCTATCTTTTTGGTTCCATTTGCCAATTCATGACTTAAATAGCCTAATTCTAATTGTCGGTTTAATAACTTTTCCTCTATTATCTCCACTCTCCCATCTGGCCACTTAACCACATCCATTTCCATATCGATATACCTGATTTTATTAGGATAAAATTCTATTGGAGTATTTATGTTATAGTACTCGCCTATAAGTCTGCCATCTTGGTGATAATAAGTATGTTTATAAAACCAATCCCCTTCTCTTATTTCAGTCATTGCATAATCTCCAGCTTCTTTAGGCAAATTTAATCCATCATAAATATTTCTACCTTTATATTTTCTCCTCTGAAGAAGCAATTTTCTTTCAATTGGCTTACATTTGATAATTTCCCCCTCAGATAGAGGTATTACTTTGCCATCTAACTTAATATGCTCGATGGCCATCTCTTTTCCTTTTTCAAATTTACTCCAGATTAATTTTTCTTCTAGATTCTTACCAACTTTTTCTCTTAGGGGACTTTAAGGGGACGTAGGTTCTGAAACATTTTAAGGTATTTCTCTACATTTGCCGCTTTTTAAAAAATGACCAACCGATATCAAGTTGTTTTAGAACCTACGTCCCCTTTACTTTACCTTTATCTACTTGCTGTATTCATCAATGACAGATTGGCTAAGATCGAAGATGCTTATCTATCCTTTCCTTTTTCTTATCACCACGAAAAATATTTTTTAACCTTAAAGGGAGACAGTTGCTGGAATGAACCCTCCTTTTGCGTGGTTGTCTTAATATATCAAAAACACAAGGTTATAACAATGGGAACTTGGGTGGGAAAAAGGTAGCTTCAGATTAAGCTTATTAAACTAAGGAGATAATTCAGCGAGTAACTATTTGGGGAGGCTATAAGGCCTCCCCAAAATTTATTCGTCTTTCCAGGTTGGTTTTCGTTTTTCCAAAAAGGCTTTCAGCCCTTCGGTAGCATCATGGGTCTTCATCATATCATCCAGATAGATCTTCTCAATCGCTTTAAGTCCCTTCTCTACATCATCATTGAGACCCGAAAGGGTTGCCTCCTTGGCTATTTTTAAAATGATTCCACTTAATTTCTTAAATTTCTCAATCCATGAATTCACCTCTTCCTGAAAAGAAGCTTCTGGAACAACTTTATTGATCAATCCCAATGTCAATGCCTCTTGAGCACTGATCGTCTCTCCGGAGAGAATCAATTCCATCGCCTTCTTTCTTCCGATCATTCTCGGAAAGATCAGACAAGCGATGGGGGGAATGACCCCTACCTGTACTTCGGGCTGTCCAAATTTTGCCTTCTCCATAGCAATGACCATATCACAATAGAGAGCAAGCTCACATCCTCCTCCAAGGGCAGAACCGTTCACTGCAGCGAGGGAAGGAACTTTTAAGATATCCATCAAGCGAAATATCTTATGAAAGACTTCAATCATTTTATTAACCGAATCACCAAGATGCTCCCCGACATCCACGCCTGCTGAGAAGGCCTTACCCACAGCCTGGATGACGAGAAGTTTCAAGGATCTCTCCTTCCTCAACCCCTCAAGATAATTATCTATCTCTTCCATCATCTCGATATTGAGAACGTTGAGAGGAGGCCTGTTCAATGTAAGGATCGCCACTCCGTCCTTCAATTCTGTTTGAATATTCTTAAAACCCATCTGTTTCACCTCCAAAAATTCCCTTCCCCTTGCGGGAGGGAATGAAGGGGAGGGGGTAATTAAATCTATTCATTCACCCCCACCCAACTCTCCCCCGTCAAAGGGGGAGGGAGAGTTTCAGGGGGGAATTAAAGAAGCTACTTTTTCGGCTTCGGCAATACCAGCTCTGCCAGTTCTTCGTCAAAGAGGTGACCCTTGGCGATCTGCCGCCGGTATTCGAGGAAGTCGATCAAAGTAGTGCCCGTCAGTTTTTGTGTATTGAAGGCATTGAATCCAAGCCAAGCTTCTCCATTCATATTGGCAGCGAGCCAGTAAATGGCATGAGTCTTAGTATTGTCCCACCAGAATTTCTTTTTAATCCGTATGGTCTCAATTGTCTTCATAGCACAAAGGGGAAAGAGATTAGCAAGGGTCCACACCATATTGTTAATGTAGTTATCCAGCAGGGTCCAATCGGTCTTCAAGGTCTTCAGATAATCCGATGCCTTTTTCGCCTCCTCACCTGTCTTCATCTCCCCATATACGATCTCGCCATTGTCCACATACTTATCGGTAATCACCCGAGGATCCCTTACCCAGTTTCCATCTTTGTCTTTCTTTATCGGAATAGCTTTTGTAATTAGCCCGAGCCGTTCCATTTTATAGGCGCTCCAGGGAACACATGACACACAATTCCACATCGCCTGTTCCATGCTTAAGTTCCAAGGTAAGAAATCTGTTGATCCACCATCTGGTGAGGAACCGTGTCTGGGGCCTGCCTGGCCAAAGATGGCTGTATCAGCCGCTACGGTAAAGTCACAGGCTTGCCCGATCTCCTGACCTCCTGCGATTCTCAGCCCATTGGCTCTGCAGATAACAGGAACCCGACACTTCAGGATCCCATCGACCATACCTGAGAAGAGATCAATATAATCTGCATACTCCTTCGGCCTCCGACTATAATATTCGGCGTACTCTTTCGTATTGCCCCCAGGGCAGAAGCCTCTGTCACCTACAGCAGTGAAGATGGCTGCCACCACTGATCTATCTACAGAAGCTCTATGCATGCCTGCAATGACACCTTTTACCATCTGTGTCGTGTAGGAGTTTAATTGATCTGGGTTATTAAGGGTAACCCAGGCTGTATATAGGCCTTCTACAATTTTCCCCTCTGGGTCAACTAATGGTTTCTTCTCATACATGGTGCAAGGCGGTTCTTTCCCAAAAAATTGGTCTCCAAAAAGGTTGTGATCTTTAAGTTCGTTATCTCTCACTAACCACTCCAATGCCATAGAAATTCCTCCTTTCTATTTTTATAGAGTTAGTATTTTTGAATCACTTTTAAGTCGAACCCTTCTTCCAGCAGTTACTTCCTTTTCAAATCCGAATATCGAAACTCGAAATGGTTCGACTTTGCTCACCATCCTGAGCTTGTCGAAGGACAAATTCAAAATCCAAATTTTCCAATGACCCAAAATTTTGTATTTTGGTCATTTGGTATTGTTTCGCCTGCCTACCCTGCCTACCGGCAGGCAGGAGGCAGGAGTTTCGTGCTTCGAATTTCGAATTTTTATTTAAAAATCGGGCGTCAGGACGATCCTCTTTGCCGGGGAACCGGCTTTGTGGACTTCTTCGAAAACCGATTGGATCTGGCTCATCGGTCTTGTCTCTACAAAGGGACCGATGTCAATCTTTTTCGCCAAGACCATATCCAGCACTACGGGATAATATTCTGGCAGACACCCCCAGGTTCCGATAATCTCCGCATCAAAGGCCATGAGCCGGGATAACATATATTCATTCTTCGCCATTCCAAAACCGATCACAATCAGCTTGCCGGTAAATGAAAGAAGTTCCAATGCCAGATCCTGGCCTGCTTTGGTCCCGGTCACTTCAAAAATCTTCCAACCAAAACCTGCCTCCAGGCCAGCCTTCTTACAGATATCTCGAAATTCACTTCGAATATCTTTAATAGCTTTGTCTTGTGAATTGATCACAAAATCAGCCCCATATTTTAAAGCCCTCTGTAATTTTTCTGGGTTTCTGGCAATGCCAATGACGGTCTTGGCACCCAGGGCTTTTGCCGTCTGGGCCATGTAAACACCCACTCCTCCGGTCACCCCGATGACAATCACATTATCACCAAATTGGAGATCCGCCCTTTTAGCTGCATGATAAGGCGTGGTCACTGCATCTGCCACAACAGCGAGGTGCTCCAAAGGCATATCCCCGCGATTTCTCACCTCACATAGGTCGATGGAAGGTATTGGAATATGGCTTGAGAATCCACCATAGATTCCAAAACTGTTTCCTGGCATCTTCTGGGCAAGGCAACGATTTCCCCTACCACTTTTACAGAGGAGGCATTTGCGACAGGGCATCACCGCAGGAACAATCACCTCCTTCCCAACCCACTTCTCATCCCCGGCAACCACTGTTCCGCTGATCTCATGTCCGAGGGTTAAGGGTGGTTTTTGCACGGTGGGCACACCATCATAAAAATAACCCAGATCCGTATGGCATACACCGCATCCAGCCACCTTTATCAGTACTTCTTCCGTTGATAAGGAAGGAACGGGTATCGAAACTTTTGTTAACTTGCCAGGTTTTACTTCTCCTGTATCTTTATCTTTTGTTGTTGGTTGAACCATTTGCCAAGTCTCAATCTTTTCAGGTATTGCTGACATTTCTTTCACCCCCCTTCTTGTTTTAAATGAGATATTCCATATAAAAATTATTTATTAAGAAATCCCCCCTTTCTAAAATTTCAGATTGTTGAACTCTTCTTTTTACGCTTCAGATTCTAACTTTACCCCGAAGGTTTTGCCTCCATCCTCAATCAATTTTAAGTTCCAGGTTAATCATATCCCCGCCTCTTGTAAATCCCATAGCACGAAAAAATTTGAGAAGGTCCCAGTCATTCCAATTTACTAAGGTGTAAACAACTCTTACGCCGATTGCCTTGATATTATTAATAAACTCTTGGCCCAATTTTCTTGCAACACCTTGATGTTGGTATTCTGGATCAACACCAATAGTAATGATCCATCCAACCGTATTAGGAACGCCGAATTCCCACCCACTCACCTCACCGAGAATAAACCCGATTACTTTCCCTTCATGTTCTGCAACCAGGTAAGAATAAGGATATTGTGGGTTAGGATGAATCTTCTTCCAATACTCTGGCCTGGACTTTCCCAAAACCTTTCGATCGATCTCAACAATTGCATACAGGTCCTCAATGGTCATAGGTCGGATGTTTAATCCAGATAATAAATCCCCTCCCATCCTCCTTTTCTATCCTTTCCCTGATCCCTATTCAATCACAGCAATAACCGCCTCTGCCTCGACCTCCTGACCCGGGGAGACACAGACTTCCTTCACTATTCCATTAATCGGAGCAACCACAGGCATCTCCATCTTCATTGCTTCCAACACGGCTACTTGATCATCCTCTTTAACCTTATCTCCCACCTTAACCGTCACAGAGACAATCTTACCCACCATTGGTACAGTTACTGGTGTTCCCATAATATTCTCCTCCTCCTACAAACCGATTTCTTTTCTTATTTAAGGCCTAATGCATTTCTCGCAATAATCATCTTTTGAATATTGGATGTTCCCTCAACGATCTGGTAAGACTTAGCATCCCGATAAAACCTCTCCACAGGATATTCGGTTGAAAAACCATAGGATCCGAAAATTTTAACAGCTGTATTCGCCGCCCTGACCGCTACCTCAGCCGCAAAATATTTTGCACAGGAGACTTCAATTGTATTCCTCATTCCTTTATCTCTATTGCAAGCGGCCCGATAGACCAGAAGTCTGGCAGCTTCTTCCTCCACATACATTTCTGCAATCTGTTCTTGGATCATTTGAAAATTGGCAATGGTCTGCCCAAACTGCTCCCGTTCATTCGCATATCGAACAGAATGCTCTTTGCATGCCCTTGCCACTCCCACTGCCCTTGCCGCAGAGGAAAGTCGTGTATTGTCCAACATGGACATGCAGATCTTGAACCCATCCCCTTTTTGGCCAACCAGACTATCTTTGGGCAGTTTGACATTGTCGAAGACAATCTCCCCAGTAGGAGCACAGAAGAGTCCAAGTTTCGTTTCAATCGCTTTTTGTGTCACTCCAGGGGAATGCATATCAACCATAAATGCTGATATGCCGCGATGTTTCGCCGCCCGATCTGTGTAAGCATAAACAATACCAAGGTCGGATACAGGCACCCCTGAAATCCACATTTTCGTCCCGTTCAGGATAAATCCACCCTCAACCTCTTGGGCTGTCGACTTCATGGAGGCAACATCAGAACCTGTATTAGCTTCGGTAATGGCGAAACACCCAAGAAGGTCGGCATTGATCAATTTTGGGATCCACTGTTCTTGCTGTTCTTCTGTCCCAAAACCGAGAAGGACAGATTGAATTGAGTTCATCTGAAGGTTGAAGGGAAGTCCCCAAGACGGAGAAATCCTCGCAATCTCTTCGGTCATCAGTGAAGCCGCAAGATAACCACTTTCGTTTCCACCATATTTCTCGGGGGCAATGCATCCGAAGAAGCCCAACCTCGCCATCTCTTTCACAATCTCTCTTCGGAAACGGTGTTCTTTTTCATCTTCCTCCATCGTGGGAGCAATCTTCTTCTCTGCAAAATTTTTAGCCATTTCTCGCATTGCTTCTTGCTCTTCTGTTAATGAAAAATCCATAAATCCCCCTCCCCTCATTATTTAGATTGTGCAATTTATAACAAACTAATATTTTATTGTCAAGATATTTTTACTATTCCGCTTATATTTTCAACATATTGGATTTATTTAATTTTTTGTAATCTCTAAAAGCATTGCAAACCAGGCCCTTGACAAGGGGAACCAAATGGGCGATAAAAAATTGATGCGTATTATGAGTCTTGATATTGGATCTAAAACAATTGGAATAGCAATAAGTGATGAATTAAGGATAACCGCCCAAGGTCTTAAAACGATTAAACGGAAATCGATAGAAGAGGACTTAAAGGAGATAACTTTGATCATTGCTCGCTTTAAGATTGATAAAATCGTGGTCGGTCTTCCAAAAAATATGGATGGGACTTTGGGCAAACAGGCAGAGACTGTTTTCCGATGGATAAAAGACTTTAAGGATAAAATTCACATTTCTTTGGTGACATGGGACGAACGGCTTTCAACGGTTGAAGCCTCCAAGACCTTACTTGAAGCAGATCTTTCTCGAAAAAAAAGAAAGAAAGTTATAGATAAGTTGGCCGCTACGCTTATTCTCCAGGGATACCTAAACCAATTGAGGAATCGAGGAGATGAATCTAACCTATCGGCATAAGATCATTTTCATCGCTACTTCTTTTTTCCTCCTTTCTCTCATCCTCTTTATTTATTGGTTTTTTTTCATACCCCCCTCCCAACCCTCTCTGACCAAGGTCATCATGATAAAAAAGGGGATGAACCTCAGAAAGATCTCAATTATGCTTGAGCAAGAGGGAATTATCAAAAATAAAGACGTTTTTATTGGTATGGCTACCCTCCTCGGGAAAAAGGCTGAGATTAAAGCAGGAGAATATGAATTTCATACCCACATGCTCCCCCTGGAGGTTTTGGAAACCCTTGTAAAAGGACAGGTAAAGCGTCATCTCGTCACTATCCCTGAAGGCTATACTCTTTCCCAGATCGCCCAGCTTTTAGAAGATTTAAATATCGTGGAAAAAAAAATATTCATTCAAAAGGCCACCTCTCCCACATTCATCTCTTCTCTCAGCCTCTCAAATAATGCAATGGCCGGAGAGGTATCGACATTAGAAGGTTACCTTTTCCCTGACACTTATCATTTGATCAAAGAGATGAATCCGGCAGAAATAATCAAAATGATGATCCATCAATTTAATAAAGTCTTTGGACAGGACCTGGCCAGCAGGGCTTCCCAAATGGGAATATCTCAAAGAGAAATTATCATCTTAGCCTCTATCATTGAAAAAGAAACCTCCTTATCCGAGGAAAAACCTCTTGTCTCAGCCGTCCTCCATAACCGTTTAAGAAGAAAGATCCCCCTCCAAAGCGACCCCACCGTAATCTATGGGATCAAAAATTTTGACGGAAATCTGACCAAAACCCATTTGATGGAACCTACTCCTTATAATACCTATCTCTTTGTTGGACTTCCTCCTACCCCAATCTGTAACCCAGGAAAAGAGTCCATCCTTGCTGCCCTCAACCCTACCCCTGTCCCTTACCTTTACTTCGTTTCCAAAAACGACGGCTCCCATCATTTTTCTTCTGATATCGAAGAACACCATCGAGCCGTGTGGAAATATCAAAAGATGCTTATTCCAAGAAAAAATGACTTGACAAAAAAATGAACTCTCATTAATTTAAGTTACTTGTTATTATAATTTTTTAATTTATCCCTGCCTGTGGCAGGCAGGCTCTCCCTGTAGTCGGGGGAGAGGGGAGGGGAAAAATGGAGGTCATTCATGAAAGAGGTAGCAGTCATTGGTGTGGGTCAGAGTAACTTCGTCAGAGGTTATGAGGGATCTATTCGGGAACTTGCCTTCGAGGCCTTCAAGGAAGCCATGCAAGATGCGGGCATCACCCAGAAAGATGTTGATGCTTCCGTTTTCTGCTCGGCCCCTGAATATGACAAACAACGCTCCCCTGCAGGTGTCCTTGCAGAATACCTGGGGCTTATTCCTCAGCCTACGTTTTATGTGGAGACCATTTGTTCTTCGAGTAGCACCGGTGTAAAATTAGGATACAGTATGATTAAGTCCGGCCTGCATGACATGGTCGTTGTACTCGGGTTTCAGAAGATGTCGGAAATCACCTCTGCGGAATCCCAGGAGAGAATGGGGAGAGGCGCCGACATTCAATGGGAGGCACCCTTTGGAACCATGATGCCTGCGTATTATGCTCTTTATGCACAGGCTTACATGGCAAAGCATGGTGTGACTCATGATGACCTGATGAGTGTCAGGATCAAGGCATCCACCTATGGCGCGATCAATGAGAGGGCCGTCTACAGGAAACCGGTAAAACCGGAAGACTTTAAGCAGGGCGATCCTGAAGCAAAAATGGCAGGTCCAGTAGCATGGCCGCTCCGGGTGGGTGACTGTTGTGCGAATGCGGATGGAAGCTCCTGTATCATTCTTGCAAACGCCGAGAAAGCAAAGGCGTTTTCTAAGAAACCAATCTGGATTTTAGGTATTGGATCAGCCTCAGAGGCAGTCAACATGGCAGCGAGACCCGATTTTACCAAAGGCCTGAGCGTAGGCTATACGGCGGCGGCTCATGCTTATAAGATGGCCGGAATCACACCGAACGATGTTAAGGTGGCTGAAGTACATGATTGCTTCACTATCGCAGAGATCATGGCGTATGAGGGTCTTGGATTCGCACCAGTGGGGGAGGGAAAGCAGCTCATTCGCGAAAAAGCAACGTATAAAGAGGGAAGAATCCCTGTGAACGTTGATGGCGGGCTCCTTTCAAAAGGCCATCCCATTGGTGCAACAGGTGGATCACAGATCCGAACAGTCGTTCTGCAGCTTCGTGGTGAAGGGGGCCCCATGCAGGTATCTGGTGAGCCGGACATCGGCCTTGTGCATAACATTGGCGGCGTTGGACTATATGGAAATGTTACAATCTTTGGCAGAGACTGAGAAAAGATCATTGAAAAAGTCATCGAGTTTGGGTAAAGGTTACGGTTAGGAAGCCCGTTTCGTTTAAAAGCTACGTTTATCGGTGACGATGCTCGTTTCGAAGCGGGAAGTTCGATACTCGAAGCTTGATAAGAACAAGATCGAGCCTCCAGCTTCTATAGTCAAGTTTCGATACCAGCTTCGACAACGATAAACTTTATACCCTTAAGACCTTGGACGTAACCGAATGACGATACGATCGTCGTTCCCGTGGCCGTTAGACGAGAATTTTTTATAAGGGGGGAAAGTATGGGTTTCGAGAAATTTGGAAGGAAGAGCTTTACGGCCGTTACAAAGACGGCAAAGTTTGTTGATTTCCTGGCCGAAGGGAAAATTGAAGGGACCGTTTGTAAGGATTGTGGCGCAAAGTTCTTTCCTCCAAGGGCCGACTGCGCAAAATGTTTCTCGAGGAACATGGACTGGTTCGAAATGCCCAAGAAAGGCAAACTTGAGACATTTACCACTGCCTATTATGCGCCGTTTGGCTTCGAAGGGGATCCTCCCTATACAATGGGTGTTGTGGACTTTGGAGGTGGCTTGAAGCTTTTCGCCAGAATGGCTAAAGACATAAAGCCTGAGGATGTAAAGGTGGGCATGGAGGTGACGATCAAGCCTCTTAAGTACGAAGATGGTCAACTTTCCTTTGAGCTTACAAAAGCATAAACGAGTCACCCAACTTCCGTTCGTCTATTTTATAATACCTAAATTGAGCGATTCTGTGCTTAAAATAAGCATAGATTGTCATTCCCGCCCCGTATCCCGATGCGGGTCTCCGCAGAGGGTCGCTCCGACAAGTACGGGGTAAACTCCAGCGGGAATCCAGAAACTCGTCCCTGCGAAAGCAGGGAACCATTAAGAACTGGATTCCTTTTTTACAGGAAACCCTGGATTCCTGTTCCCCGATTAAAGACTTCGAGGACAAGTTTCACGGGAATGACATTTTCATTCATTGGGTGATAGTCGTCATTCCTGCGGAAGCAGGAATCCAGTACCTTTGATGTAATTAATAACGAAAAATCGCTCAATTTAGGTAATAGTAAAGCTTACCTTCTCGCTCATCCATTTGGGTTCAGGTCTTTTTTCGGTGGTTGTAAAAAATTTTCTCCGCTTTTAAGAGAATTTTTGTTAACGCAGGACCCCTTTCCAACGACTCTCAAAAATTTATTTCACAACCGCTTCATAATAAATCGTATCACCGAAAACCCGCATCTGGATATCTCCCTCCTCCACGAGTAAAGAAATAGACTGCTCAAGTTCTCCAGGAAATACTCCCATCCTTATGGATAGATCAGCGAGGGAAAGCGGCCTTCTTTTAAGGATCTTTAAAATCTCCTCTTTTAAGTCTTGCTTAGGGACTTGAAGAAGATGACGATCGAATTCTGAGATGATGGAGGCACGTTCACCTAAAAAAGTCCTGATCTCTTCCATCTCTCTCTGTTTTAATGGGGATGCCCATTCTTCTGAAGGGGGCCGAATGACCGTGTTCAAGTGGATGAGATCGGGCTGGGTGCTTTCGATAACTTCTTTCATCTTCTTTAGCTCTTCAGACTTGTCATTCACTCCTTTGCAGAAGAGTATCTCAAGCCATATCTGTCCCTTGAAAGCCTTTCTGAATTCGACCATCCCTTGGATCACCTTCTCAATCGAAAGATCTGGGTGAGGTCGATTGATCCTCATGAAGATTTCATACGATCCTGCATCCAAGGAAGGAAGGATGATGTCTGCTTGAAGGAGATCCTCCCTGACCTTCTCATCATAGAGTAAAGAGCCGTTTGTGATGACAGCGATAGGGATGGAAGAGACCTCCTTAATCCCCCTGATGATCTGACGGATTTTTGAATGGAGTGTTGGCTCTCCAGAGCCAGAGAGGGAGAGATGATCGATGGACAAATCTCCTTCTGAAAGAAAGGCATTTACCTCTTCTAACACCTCTTTTGAGGGAATGTATTCCCTTCTCAGACAGGTCTTTTCCGTTGTCTTCCCAATCTGACAATAAATGCAATCGTAAGTGCAGATCTTATGAGGGACGAGATCGATCCCAAGGGATCTCCCTAATCTTCTCGAAGGAACCGGACCATAAAGATATCTGTACTTTTCCATGCTATATCCGTCCCTGCAATCAGGGTTTTATTCAGGATGCACTGAATTAATTAAATCCCAATAACCAAATCCCAAATTCCAAATAAATTCCAATCACTCAATATCCAAATAACCAGAATGCCCCTCACCCCACCCTCTCCCCACTGGGGAGAGGGTGGGGTGAGGGGAAGAAGAATTTTTGTAATTGAATTTTTGGTCATTTGGTATTGGAAATTGTTTGATTATTGGAATTTGCCTGCCTACCGCAGACAGGGAATTTGATTATTGCCGCATCTACGATGCGGCTTATGCCCCAAATTTCTTTAATTTCAGTCCGTTGGCTAACATTAAAGGAATGATATCGAGCGCTGGAAATCTTCCTAATTCCCCTTTCTGGCAATGCCTTTCTGTGAAGCGTCTGGTGCCATCCGGCCTGATATATCTTGAATGGAGTAGGATGGGGTTGGGATGCCAACTGTGGGATTTTAAGAGGGTTGGAGTGGAATGATCTCCTGTAATCACCAGTACATCGGGTTTTAACTTGAGAATGGAGGGGATGAGTCGGTCAATCTCCTCAATGGTCCTCACTTTCGTTTTAAAATCTCCATCCTCTCCAGCCATATCAGGCTTCTTAAAATGAAGATAAAAGAAGTCATAATGGGCATAATATTTCTTTAGGGTTTCCACCTCTTCGCGAGGAGATTCTCCTGTCTCTAAAATCTCCATCCCCACCAGTCTTGCTAATCCCCGGTACATTGGGTAGGTCGCAATGGCAGCGGCTCGGAGTTTAAATCGGTCAGACATAGCTGGGATGTCTGGAATCTTCGAAAATCCTCTGAGCAGGATTGTATTGGCAGGATGAAATGGCTTGAGGACCTCGTTCGCCTTCTTCAAAAAAAGGTTGACGATTTCAGCGGTCCTTCGGGCCTCTGGCGTAAGGTTTTCTGTCCCTTTTGCCTTCTGTCCATCCTTCTGGGGATCGGCATCGGTGAGATTATCCCTCAGTTCTTCTCCTTGGAATACGATGACGAATCGATGTTCTTTCCCAGGACAAATAGAAATGCGAACACCTTCGACCTCTTCGATCTTATTTTGAAGGAACTGACAGATCTCCCGATTCTTTTCTGTGGAAATTCTACCTGCCCTTCGATCGACGATGATCCCTTTTTCATCTATCGTTGCAAAATTGCCTCTTGCCGTCAGGTCTTTTTTTGTCAGTTTTAAACCGATCCCTAATGCCTCCATCACTCCTCTCCCTATCTCATATCGAAATGGATCATATCCAAAGAGAGCTAAATGGGAGGGACCACTTCCAGGGGTGATTCCATACGAGATGGGATCGATCAATCCACAAATGGATTTTGGGGCCAGGCGATCGAGGTTTGGGATCTTGGCCGCCTCTAACTCTGTCCTGCCTCGGACGGGCAATCCGCCGATACCATCAATCACCGCCATTAGTAACTTTGATTCTGTTTGAATAACAAGCGAATGAAGAACCTCTTCTGGAATCATCTCCTTTTACCTCCCAAAAATCCGAAATCCGCATACCGAAACTCGTAATAAAGATGTTAAACACTAAACTCAAAATCCTAAACTCTAAACAAACTCAAATGTCCAAAACACAAAACCGTATAATCTTTTGACTTTTAGATTTTGGATTTGTTTAGGATTTGGAGTTTAGTGTTTAGAGTTTAAACCATTTCGAATTTCGTGTCTCGAGTTTAGATTTTTTCTCCCCCGTATTTCTCATGATGAACAAACTCTGAAAATTCTTTCCTCTTGGGGGTGCCTCCCTCAGCAGCAGGATATCCAAGTGGGGTCATGGCCACCACTTCGACGTTCTGAGGAACGTTTAAAATCCCCTCTACTTTTTTATGATCAAACATCC
>Ga0194112_10001684_pt1 | contig 32108 bp, 40 predicted proteins | sample TA2MahC400mmetaG_FD_146191 | JGI IMG/M metagenome (GOLD analysis project Ga0194112, IMG submission 146191) | Freshwater microbial communities from Lake Tanganyika, Tanzania - TA2015016 Mahale Deep Cast 400m | ecosystem: Environmental > Aquatic > Freshwater > Lake | place: Tanzania: Lake... | reverse complement strand
GAGTTGTCCACGAGCGGTGCGCCAACCCGTGGGAAGTTGGCCCCGGTTGTTACGTCGCCAAGAATGGCAGGGCGCAATCCAATATGAAATCATCCCCAGCAAAGAACGAAAAATCTAATCGGTATTGTCCCTAAGGTACACCACGCTGTGGAGGTCGCCCTGCCATTCGCCGTCGTTGGTTCCCACCGGCAACCACTGGAGCGTTGGCACGGCGGAGTCCGGGATCAGCACCGGGACCTCGGCGACGGGAGTGACGGTCAGCGGCAGCTGTGGCCGTGACAACAGTTGGATCAACCTGCCGAAACGATGGACGACAGCTGGTCTTGGCGGCACTACGAGACGGCGCTTTGTCATGGCTGTGGGCATCAGGCCGGAAAACACAGCGGTGGCCAAGATAAAAATGGCGAGGCGGCTGAGGCGGATGGCACAGGGCGAGTGGAAAGATTTACCACTGTGGGGTGGTCGCACTGCGATTTGGGAACCCCTTCTATCCAGCGCCACTGCACCCATTTCGGACAGCTACGCTTGCCTTTTTGACCTCACCAGAAACAACTCGCAAATGCCTGAGAGTGCAAGAGTGCCCTGTTTCTGCTGCATTGGCTGCACTCTAGGTAAATGGAGAGTAAGTTTTTCAGTTTTTGTCGGAAATTTCTTGCCCGGAAATAAACTCACCTTAGACTTGTAGACATGTTCGGCAGCCGTTCTAATTGCCAAGTTGTCGAGGGTACTATGCAAGAGTTAATGCCTGTTCAACGAGCATTCATCGAATGGTTGATGGTGACGTTGACCAACAAGAGCGGCAATCAGAATTCTAGAGAAACCCCTGTTCATAAATGAACGCATGAACTAACGAAATGCATTGCCCAGCATGATGGAGGAATCTGAAATATGAATTGCACAATTTGCCAAGTAGAAATCGAACTCGGGTTGAAGACTTGTCTCTCCTGCGGAGCAAGACTAAACTCGTCACAGGGAAGTGCAGCAGCCGAACTGAAGCATTCTGAGCCGCAAAAGGTGGTGAGCTACTGCTGCGCCAATCAGGAAAGCGTGAAGAAAGACTCGACGGAGCCGACAACATGCTCCCGAAAAGCAGTTCACATTGATGAGGACGGACGCTTGCTTGAGGAAATTGACTTGGACGAATTGCTGAAAGCGATACAGGACGATGATGAGTAAACCGATTAATTCACAGATGAAAGTGGAATACTCATATGTCCCCTCGGAGCTATTTTAACAAGGTCACCCAAAATACTACGCCATTGCCTACACGTTGCCCGTTGCGAGTAAACACGGTATCATTACTAGGGAAATCGTATCGGGCAACACTCGCTCCCCCGCATCATCCTTAGCAACCGAGCTAGCGAGGTTACCCTTGGTGAGGTATCAGATTGTATAACAATTCTATGCCGCTACCAATACGACGCCCGCTGCGATCAAAAACTGTGTTGCTACTTTTGCTGTAATATCCGAGCTTATAACCAACACGATTCAGCAAGGTAACGTTTCCGTTGGTTTCAGTCATTACCTGTGCAATCAAACGACCAGTTCTATTACGCAAGATCAGATTCAAGTTATGGCGTTTTTCGAGTCGTATTTTTCAAACTATATCGAGGGCACTGAATTCGAGCTTGCGGAAGCGTATGACATAGTATTCCATCAAAGAATTCCAGCGCAGAGGCCGCAGGACGCTCATGACATTTTGGGAACATTCAGAGTGGTCTCAAACTCAGAGGAAATGGTCAGAACACCCGAGACATTTGAGCAATTCGTTACTCTTCTAAAGACCCGTCACCACTCCATAATGGCTGCCCGTCCTGATAAAGCTCCGGGGGTGTTCAAACAGGTGCCCAACCGAGCAGGTGAGACGTTTTTCGTTTCACCTGATCTTGTTCGTGGAACCTTGCAAAAGGGCTATGAACTGTACTGCGCCGTGGACGCTGGTTTGGCGCGGGCGATTTTCATGATGTTCCTGATTGCGGAGATTCACCCGTTTGACGACGGCAATGGAAGAATAGCCCGCATTATGATGAACGCCGAATTGGTAAAACTAGGGCTCTGCCGTATCATTATACCTACTGTATTTCGCGATGATTACTTAACAGCGCTCCGGGCGGCATCCAGATCTGAAAGAATGAACCCACTGATCAGGGCGTTGGATATTGCGCAACAGTTCACTTCTCAAATAGCGTTCTCAACGTACGAAAGTGCTTCCCGTTTGTTGCAACAATGTAATGCATTCAAAGAGCCATCCGAAGCGAAACTTCTGATGCCGTCTTGACAGCATGACCTTCTGTAGTGTACGGGCGCACAAGAAGTAACATACGCTCACCAAAATCCTTAAACTGAATGTGCGAAAAATGCCAGACACAACCAGATGACGTAACTTCAGATTACCACTTCAGACGAAGTCGCATGTGTAGCAGTTGTCGGTGGTTCCTGTGATCGCAGAAAAGAGATTGACGGAGTCACGGCCGTGAGTAATTATACTCATCGTATTGAGTAATTTGTATGACACGCAAACCCTACTTTGACAAACTGCTGGCGCGGCTGAGGGAGCCTCGCCGATTCCTGCAGGTGCTGGCCGGTCCTCGCCAGGTCGGCAAGACCACCTTGGCGCGCCAGGTTCTGGATGGATTGGACGCGCCCAGCCACTATGCAACAGCGGATGAACCCACGTTGCGCGACAGAACTTGGCTGGACCAGCAGTGGGATCTGGGGCGACTCAAGGCCAAGGAAGGCAGGAAGGGTGCGGTCCTTGTCCTCGACGAGATCCAGAAGATTCCCAATTGGTCAGATGCAGTCAAACTGCTTTGGGATGCTGACACGCATGCGAGGTGCCCCCTGAAGGTTGTCATCCTCGGGTCCGCGCCGTTGTTGATTCAACGCGGACTGCAAGAAAGCCTTGCGGGGCGATTCGAGATCATCCCCCTCCCACACTGGTCGTTTGGTGAGATGAAGGCCGCATTCGGATGGGATCTGGAGCAGTTCATCTACTACGGAGGCTATCCCGGCTCCGCGCCGCTCATCGATGAGCCAGAGCGTTGGAAGCGGTACATCGTCGATTCGCTCATCGAAACAACGATCTCCCGCGACATCCTGCTGATGACTCGGGTTGACAAGCCCGCCTTGCTGCGACGCCTGTTTCATCTCGCCTGTGAGTACTCGGGGCAGATGCTTTCGTATCAGAAGATGCTGGGCCAGTTGGTCGATGCCGGCAATACGGTGACGCTGGCTCATTACTTGGACTTGCTCACGGGAGCCGGAATGGTGACAGGTTTGTCCAAATTCGCACATGGACAGGTTAGACAGCGGGGTTCGAGCCCCAAGCTGCAGGTTTTCGACACAGCCCTCGTGACGGCGCAGCGGAGCGAGGACTTCAATGCGACTCGTCGAGACGGCGATTACTGGGGACGGTTGGTTGAATCCACAGTGGGTGCGCATCTGTTGAACACCAGCATGGGGACGAACATGGAACTGACCTACTGGCGGGAGCGGAACTTGGAGGTGGATTTCATATTGCGGTCGGGCAAGAAGAAAACCGCCATTGAGGTCAAGAGCGGGAGACGGCGGGAGGCGCTCCCGGGCATGGAAGCGTTCGACAAACGCTTTCATGCTCAACGCAAACTACTGGTCGGAGGTCAGGGAGTTTCTCTGGAGGAGTTTCTTTCGAAGCCGGCCGCCCATTGGTTGGAGTGAACCCGATTAGACACATGATGATCACTTTCGTCATCGCCGCTCACCGACTGTGCCAACCGGCGACAATCGGAGTCAACCAGTGCCAGAATTTTGTGGGCCCAGATGTGGGCCTGCCTCAATTCCGGCTCGACCGGCGTGTAAAATGTGTCAGGTTCGAGTCCTAGCGAGGCAGCCAAAACCCACACCAAGAAAATCAGGGACAACGAAAGCCAAACAGAGTCAAATCCCCAGGTTGCCAACCGGTTCTTGACCGATTGGAGAACGCAAAAGCCGCGCAGAGCCATCACGGCGCGAGAGAATTCATGATGACAGGTTCTTGCTCGTCGTTTGATGGCCGGCGATGTACAGTGAGGGCATGTTTCTGCCGGCGCAGGTCATTCAACGCAAACGCGATGGTCGCGCGTTGACGGAGGACGAAATTCGCATGTTCGTCCTCGGTTTCACGCGGGGCGCGATTCCTGATTACCAGATGGCCGCGCTCGCCATGGCCACGTGTTTCCACGGCATGAATACTGAGGAAACGCTGTGGCTGACCCGCGCGATGGTGGACAGCGGGCAGGTCATCGAATGGCCGCGCGGCGGCGCATTTTGCTGCGACAAACACAGCACCGGCGGCATCGGCGACAAGACATCGCTCATCCTCGCGCCGCTGGTGGCCAGTTGCGGCGTCAAGGTGCCGATGATTTCCGGCCGCGGCCTCGGTCCCACCGGCGGCACGCTCGACAAACTGGAGAGCATCGCCGGGTTCCGGGCCGATTTGTCGCTGGCGGAACTGATGCGGGTCACCGAGCGCGTCGGCTGCTGCATCACGGGCGCCACGCCGGAGCTAGCGCCGGCGGACCGGAAACTGTACGCGCTCCGCGATGTGACGGCGACGGTGTCGAGCCTGCCATTGATTGTGGCCAGCATCATGTCGAAGAAACTGGCGGAGAACGCGGATGGATTGGTGCTCGATGTGAAGTGGGGCAGCGGCACGTTCATGCGGACGCGCGAAGCGTCGCAGGAACTGGCGCGCGCCATGGTGGGGGTTGGAAAACGGTACGGCAAAAAGATGGTGGCGTTGCAGACCGACATGAACCAGCCGCTCGGCGCGTGCATCGGCAACGCGCTGGAGGTCCGGGAGGCGCTCGACATCCTGCGCGGGGAACCGGGCGCGGCGGATTTGCAGGCGGTGACGTTGGCGTTGGCGGCGGAGATGTTGGTGATGGCGGGAGCGGCGAAAGATGTTGCAGTTGCCGGGGAAATGTTGCACAAAAAGCTCGCGAGTGGTGAAGCGCTGCGGAAGTTTGAAGAAATGGCGGCGGCACAAGGCGGCGATGTGAGACAGGAGCTGCCGAGAGCGCAATTTGTCGAACCGGTGCGATCGTCTGTCACGGGGGTGGTGCAGGCAATCGCGTGCGACGAAATCGGTTACGCGGTGATTGTGCTCGGCGGCGGACGCAAGGCCGCCGGCGAAACCATTGATCGCGCCGTCGGTTTCGAACGCCCGAAGAAAATCGGCGAACCAATCGAGGCCGGCGAACCGTTGCTGTTGATGCACCACAACGACCCGGCCCGCGCAATGAAGGCGGCGGCGATGGTCCGACAGGCGTACGCCATCGGCCCCGCACCGGCGCCGGCCCGGCCGCGATTGATTTGCGAGAGGATTGTATAACGATGATGGCAACCGTCAAAGAAACGAAGGAGTTTCTCGAATCGAAACTCAACGGGTTCAGGCCCGATGTGGCGTTGATCGTGGGATCGGGGCTTAACGGCCTCGCGGCGGCGTTGGACAAGCCGTTGAAGATTCCCTACGACGAAGTGCCGAATTTCCCGAAGGTGTCCGTCGCGGGACACACCGGCGACATCGTGTTTGGCGAACTGGAAGGCAAGAAGCTGATGATGTTGTGCGGGCGGGTCCACCTCTACGAAGGACGGTCGGTGGCGGAGGTTGTCTATCCGGTTCACGTGATTGACTCGCTGGGCGTGAAAGTGCTTGTCGTCACCAACGCCGCCGGCGGCATCAACCCGCAGTTCAATCCCGGCGACCTCATGCTCATCGAGGACCATATCAATCACCTTGCTGTCAATCCGCTCGTGGGCGGCATCAACGGCGAGAACACTGTCCGGTTCCTCGACATGACCGCAGCCTATTCGACCCGTCTTCGGGAAAAAATGGAAAATGCCGCCGAGAAACTCCAGATTCCCCTGCGCCGGGGCGTGTACTTGGCCACGTTGGGGCCAAACTACGAAACACCGGCCGAAGTGAAGGCGTTTGCCTGGCACGGCGCCGACGCCATCGGGATGAGCACTGTGCCCGAAGTCATTCTCGCGCGCTACCACAACATCGAGGTGCTCGGCGTTTCCTGCATCACCAACCTCGCCGCCGGCATCGCCCTCCGGAGACTTTCGCACGAGGAAGTGCTGGAAGTCGGGAAGGCCGCTGAAGGCAAACTGGTGAAACTGCTCGGCGGGTTTCTGGCGGCGTTATGAAACTGACCGCTGCCCGCGCGCAACAACTCGTCTCCGCTGCCGCCGGCGCGCGTCGCCACGCGCACGCGCCGTACTCGAAATTCCGCGTCGGCGCCGCGTTACTGGCTGCCAGCGGCAAGATGTACACCGGCGTCAACGTCGAAAACGCCAGCTACGGCCTGACGATTTGCGCGGAGCGCGTGGCCGTCGGCAGCGCTGTCGCCGCCGGCGAACGGCAGTTTGTGGCCATCGCCATCGTGGCGCCGGGCGCGGCGATGCCGTGTGGCGCGTGCCGTCAGGTACTGGCGGAATTTGGCGATTGCGCGGTGATTTGCGCCGACGCGAAGGACCGGCGGCAGCTGCGGCTGGAGATGTTGTCCGTCTTGTTGCCGCACATCTTCCGCCTGTGATCCGCTGAACATCACTCCAGAGACAACCGGCGCACCCGTAAGCCTTTTGTTTTGCCTCCTCGGCCCCGCTTGGTCGTGTTATGACAGGAGCCGTGAGAATTGCAGCCCTGGTATCCGGCGGCGTGGACAGCTCGGTGGCGATGCGCCTGCTCTTGCAGGCCGGCCACCGGGACGTGACCGCGTTCTACCTGAAAGTCTGGCTCGAGGACGAACTCGCCCAACTCGGCCACTGCCCTTGGGAGGAAGACCTCCGTTTCGCCCGCGCCGCCTGCGAGCAAGCCGGCGTGCCGTTGCGCGTCGTGTCGCTGCAATCGGAGTACTTCGACCGGGTCGTCGAGTACGCGCTCGCCGAACTGCGCGCCGGACGGACGCCGTCGCCGGACATCTTCTGCAACCAGCAGATCAAGTTCGGCGCGTTCTTTGACCGGGTGAGCGAACCGTTCGACAAGGTCGCCTCCGGCCACTACGCGCAGGTCCATGAAGATGGCAGCGCCTACAAGTTGTTCCGCTCACCCGACCCGGTGAAGGACCAGACCTACTTCCTGTCCCGGCTCCGGCAGAACCAGATGGCGCGCGTGTTGTTCCCCATCGGCCACCTTTGCAAAGCCGACGTCCGCAAGCTGGCCGAGCAGTTCGACCTCCCGAACAAGCAGCGCCCCGACTCGCAAGGCATCTGTTTCCTCGGCAAGATTCCGTACAACGAATTCATCCGCCACTACCTCGGCGAGAAACCCGGCGACATCGTCGAGGCCGGCACCCGGCGCGTGCTCGGCCAGCACAAAGGCTACTGGTTCCACACCATCGGCCAACGCAGCGGCCTCGGCCTGAGCGCCGGCCCGTGGTACGTCGTCGGCAAGGACACGGCGGCAAATATCGTGATGGTATCGCACAAGGAACCGCGCGTGGAATTTCGTGCCATTGAACCGAACTGGATTCACCGGCCCGTAGCCGATGGCGAAGAGAACCTGACTTGCAAACTCCGGCACGGCCCGAATCTCGTGGCCTGCCGAGTGAAACACCGCGCCGACGGCGCGCTGGACGTGACGTTAGGTCAGCCCGATCCCGGTGTCGCCCCCGGCCAATTCTGCGTTTTCTACCAAGGCGAGGAGTGTCTGGGGAGTGCGATGATCACGGCTTCCGGTCAAAGAACGGACTCTTGCCGGTGATGCTGAGCGGCAGACCGAGCGCCTGTTTCACGTTCTCACCGAACAACCGTAAATCCAGCGCTGCGCGCCCGATGGAGTACATCATCCGGTTGTCCACGTGATGCAGAGACGCGACGGCGGCCGCCGAGCACGTGGCGATGCCGAGGTCCATCGAGTTGAACGCGCAGACGCCGCCGGCAGCGGACAGCTCGTCGCAGGTCGGCTTCCCGCAAAACCCGCAGTTTAACCCTGCCGGGTTCGACTCGACGCCGATCACCACGATGGCGGGCGAGTTCTCGATGTTCCCCGCGTCGCGCGCGAGGCCGGGGCGATTCTCCGCCGCAGCGATCTCGCGCATTTTGGCGATGAGCCGCTGTTTTGACGCATCGTCGTCAATCGCCAGCACGCGGACATTATCAATGCCGCGAGTCTTTGGCGACGTTCGTGCCGCCGCCGCCATCAACGCGGCGACTTGGAGCGCAGCTTGTTTCTCGAGTTCGGCTGAAGTCTTCATGGTTTCTCCGATCAGGGTTGGCGGACAAAGTGCGGCATCTTCGACGGGATCTCCGCCACGATCTCCAGCAGCCCGGCGTACTGGCCGTCACGGTGCCACGGACACTGATAGATGATCTTGTGAACGCCGTTCTTCTCCGTCGTATAAACGTTCACGCGCGGATTGCGCAGCAGCTCGGCAAACAGCTCGCGCGACTTGCCCGGATGACAGTCCAGCGCGTTCTGCCCGATCAACTTCGCTCCGCCGCGTTTCTCGAAAGCCCGGATCGCCGCCTCGTTCATTGCGAGAATCACCCCGTCGGGATCGCAGACCGAAACCATCCCGGGAAACGACTGCACCCAAACTGTCAGCGCATCGTTCATTTTCCGGCGAGCAGCGCGTTGACTTTGCGCATCACGGCGAAGGAGTCGGCGACGTAGAGGACGTCGGCTTTGCCGCGCGCCCAGCCGCAGTTCGGGTCGAGACTGATGGCGCGGCGCTCGTTGACGAAACGCCAGCCGACCGTGTGCGGCTCCTCGCCGTGACAGCAGGTCGAGAGACCTTTCGGATGACGCGGCGTCGAACCGGTCTGGCCGATTTGGTTGAGGTGGCTCATGAACGGCAACACCGCCTGCCCCTCGCCGCTGAGGTCCACCAATGATTTGCTGCTGCCGAGCGACGCCTTGCTTGCGTTCAGAAAACCGAGAATCAGTTCCGCCGCTTCCGGCACGTGCGTCTTGCTGTCGGCTTGCTTCTTCGTCCAGCCGGCACCGGCGACGAAGAGGAGCTTGGCGTCGGGACGAATTGTTTGCTGGCTGGCTTCCGGCGCTTTCACGCCGGTGACTTGGGTGCGTGACACCGCCGTCACGCTCACCGTTGTAGTGGCCGCCGTCCCGGCGGCACACTCGATGGGCGCGACGCAACCGGGATCGAGCGCGATGACCCACGGACGTTGCGTGCGGGTCATCTGGGCTTCCATGCGTTGGCGGTAATACCAGCGCGTGATGCTGTTTGCGGTCACGCCGGTGACGTGCGTGTCGGCGCGGCCACTGAGCCGGGCGGCAACGCCGGCGGCGACGCGTCCCCAGCGCGAGGTGTGCGGGACGATGATCATCGTGGCCGCGGCGGCCTTGGCGATGGCTTCGGCGGCGGCGGTATCGGTGGCGTAACGCGGCTGCGCGAAATCCGTGCCGGTGACGGCGAGGAATTTGGCGGCGCCGCAGCCGGCGATTTGGTTGGCGGCTTTCTGGGTGTCGGCGCCGATGAGGCCGACGCTGAAACTGCCAAGTGACTTGCCGGCGGCGATGGCTTCGAGCGCGGGCTTGGCAAGCGAACCATCGGTTTCGGTGTGGGCGAGGATGAGAATGGTTTCCATGGCGGTGTCTCCTTATTGCTGGATCCAGGCGATGATTTCCTTGGCGATGTCGTCGGCGCTCATGTCCTTGACGATCTTGGTCTGGCGCTGCTGTTTCGGGAGCGCGACGCTGGCGAAGGTGACGCCTTCGGCGCCAATCTTCGCGGGCTTGGCCTTCTGGAGCGCGGGCATCATCGTGCGCATGTTGGCCATGCCGATCTGCGGGTTGTTCGGCGGCTCGGGCAGGTTGCCCGTGGCCCAGCCGAGCACGGCGGGCGCGCCGGCGCACTTGGAGACTTGGTGTTTGCCGCCTTCGACGCGTTCGAGCACTTCAAAGGAGCCGTCGGCAGCGACAGTGATCTGGTCAACGCCCTGGAACTGGTCGGTGATGCCGAGTTTCTCGCCGACAATCTGCATGGTGGCGCCCGCGCCGCGGGAGGCGGATTCCCAGCCACCAAAGACGAGGAGTTTGGTCATGTCGAGGCCGGGGATGGCTTTGATGGCGTCAGCGAGCGCATTGGCAACGTCGGCGGCCTCGGTGAATCCGCTGGCAGGACCGTCAATCGCGACCAACTCGAAGCCAGCTTTCTGGGCGACGGTCATCATGACCTGCTGGAGTTTGGCTTTTGGGGCGACGCAGACAAGCCAGACCTTGCTGCCGGGGTTGTTCTTCGCGAGGTGGGCGGCCTCGAATAACGAGTGCCACGCCCACGGGTCGAGGACAGCGGGCAACATCATTTCATTTTTCAACGCCGGACCGGCGGGTGTTGTGACCGGCTCCAAGGTTTGGAGCGGGTCGGGCACGATGCTTCCGCACACGACAATCTGAAAGGCTATGCTCATTGATTGGTCTCCTGTCAGTGTTGTCTCTACCGTGTCCGGTGGCACAGTAGCAAGTCTTGATTGCGGCTTTGGGATGGACAAGCGGAAAGGTTGTTGGTTCACTGCGGAAACATGAACGAGCAACGGAAGATAGCAATCGGATTGGCGTTGCTGTTAGCAGCGACGGCGACAGTGGCGCGGGAGATTGAAAACCGCGAGTGCCTGCCCTGCCACAGCGGCGGGCAAACCGCCACAAACGGGCCGGCCGTGAACATGCGCGACTATACGAAGTCGGTGCATGGCAGCGGCGACTGCATCGGTTGTCACACGCAGATTCGCGACCTGCCGCACCCGGCCAAGCTGGAGAAGGTCAACTGCGCTTTCTGCCACGAATCGGCGGCGGAAAGTTTCCTGACCAGCGCGCATGGCCGCGCCGTTCAACGCGGACTCGACCGCGCCCCGAATTGCGCCGCCTGTCACGGCGCGCATGACATCGGGCGTTGCGTTGAGGAGGACGGCGCGACGCGCAGCGCGCTGTTGACGTCCCGCTGCCGGCACTGTCACCGCGGCGTCGAGGCGCGGCTCGTGGCGCGCAATGTCCCCATCCATGTTCCGGCGGGAACCGTCACGAAACAACCGACGGCCGTCCGGTGGGTGGCGCGGTTCTACCTCGTGTTGATCGCGGTGGTCGTGGGCTTGATGGCCGTTCACAACCTGCTCGATTTTCTCCGGAAACTCCGACGTCGCGCGCCCGCGCCGCCGGACGACGGGTTGCGGCTCACGGTCTGGATGCGGGCGCAACATTTTGTGTTGATCGTGTTGTTTGTGGTTCTCGCCGGCACGGGGTTTGGCCACCACGTTTTCGGGACGCGGCTGCATCATGTTGCCGGAATCGCGTTCGTCGTCTTGTTCGTCACGCACCTGGTGACAACCATTGGAACGCGGCGCGGACGCGAACACCTGAAAGAACTTCGCCCCGGCCGGCAAGACTGGCGCGACTTGACCGCCGCATTGGGCGGCATTCCGACGGAGCGACGATGGGGTTACGTCGAGAAGGTCGAATACTGGTCAGTGTTGGTCGGCGGGTTCGTGATCAGCGCGACGGGACTTGTCATGCTGAACGCCGAGACAGTGCTGCGGTTTGTGCCCGTGATTTGGTGCGACATCGCTTGGGCGATTCATTACTACGAAGCGTGGCTGGCGGTGTTGGCGGTGCTGGTCTGGCACCTGTACGCCGTGGTGCTCAACCCCGACGTGTTCCCCATGAATCCCGCCTGGCTGACCGGCCGCCGTTTGACCCGTCGCGGCAACGATGTTACCGGTTGCCACGGCAAATGACGACACCATCGAATCAACTCCGCCTCCTGTTTTGGGAGACCACCGCAGGTTGCAACCTCGAGTGCGTCCACTGCCGGCGGCTCGATGTGAGCCGCGAATTGATGAAGAACGATCTCTCCACCGAGGAGTCGTTCCGTTTCATCACTGATCTCGCCGAGTTTGCCAAACCGATCCTTGTCCTCTCCGGCGGCGAACCGTTGTTTCGTCCCGACATCTTCGACATCGCCACGCACGCACGCGACCGCGGCCTCGCCGTCGCCCTCGCCACCAACGGCACCCTCATCACCGAACCCGTCGCCCAGAAGATCGTCGCCGCCGGCATCCGACGCGTCGCCATCTCGATTGACGGCGCCGACGAAACCACCCACGACAATTTCCGACGCCAGCCCGGCTCGCTCGCCGCCGCGCTCAACGGTTTCCGCAACCTCAAGCGCCTCGGCATGTCCATGCAGATCAACTGCACCGTCACAAAGCACAACGTCCACCAAGTTGACACGCTCTACGCGATGGCCCGCGACCTCGGCGCCGACGCGCTTCACCTGTTCATGCTCGTCCCCGTCGGCTGCGGCGTCCAGATCGCCGAGTCGGCCATGCTACCCGCCGAGGAATACGAGCGCGTCCTCAACTGGATGTACGACAAATCCAAGCTCAGCGAACTCCACCTCAAAGCCACCTGTGCCCCGCACTATTTCCGGATTTTTCACCAGCGTCGCGCTGAAGACAAAATTGTAGTGGCCGCCGTCCCGGCGGCTCATCCGCATTCCCGCGCCGCCGGGACGGCGGCCACTACAACGCGCCCCGGCATGGAAGCCATGACCAAAGGCTGCCTCGCCGGCAGCGCGATTTGTTTCGTCTCCCACACCGGCGACGTTTTCCCGTGCGGCTACCTCCCCGTCTCCGCCGGTAACATCAAACGCCAGAGCATGGCTGACATCTGGAATAATTCACCGGTCTTCCAACGTCTTCGCGACGACGACCAGCTCGAAGGCAAATGCGGCTGTTGCGAGTTCAAGAAAGTCTGCATGGGTTGTCGCGCCCGCGCCTTCTACGAGGAAGACGGTAACTACATGGCCGAGGAACCCTACTGCATTTACGAACCGAAATCTGTAGTCGCGAACCCTGTTCGCGGCGGGAAGAGGGAGGCGCGTGGTTAACCTGACCAAACTCTTCTGCGGCGCCGCCCAACCGGCTGACGCCCTCCGCTACGGCCACGGCCACGGCGCGCCCACGTCCGCCGCCGCGCGCCGGCCCATCGTCGTCTGGAACATCACCCGCACCTGCAACCTCCGTTGCGTCCACTGTTACTCCGACAGCTACGCCAAGCCCTACGAAGGCGAACTCACCGGCGCCGAAGCGAAGACCGTCCTCGACGACATCTCCGCCTTCAAAGTCCCCGCCGTCCTCTTCTCCGGCGGCGAACCGCTCGCTCGCCCCGACCTCCTCGACCTCATCGCCTACGCCGTCGCCAAAGGCCTCCGCGTCACCCTCTCCACCAACGGCACGCTCATTGATGAAGCCGTCGCCGCCAAGCTCAAAGCCAACAACCTCACCTACGTCGGCATCTCGCTCGACGGCATCGGCCCGACCAACGACCAGTTCCGCGGCGTCGAAGGCGCGTTCGACCGCGCCGTCCGCGGCTTCCGCAACTGCATGGCCGTCGGCCAGAAAGTCGGCCTCCGCCTCACGCTGACCAAGCGCAACTGCCAGGACCTCCACCAGATTTTTGATTTCATCGAGAAGGAAGGCATCCAGCGCGCCTGCTTCTATCACCTCGTGTACAGCGGCCGCGGCAACGCCGCCGACGAGTTGACCAACGCCGAGATCCGAGGCGCGCTCGACATCATTCTCGAACGCACCGAGGACTTCCACAAACGCGGCATCGAAAAGGAAATCCTCACCGTGGACAACCACGTTGACAACGCCTACATCTACCTCAAGCTGCGCGAACGCGACCCCGCCTACGCCGACAAAGTCTATCAGTGGATGAAATGGAACGGCGGCGGCGCCAACTCCAGCGGCGTCGGCATCTCCAACATAGACACCCAAGGCAACGTCCACCCCGACCAATTCTGGCAGACCGCCATCCTCGGCAACGTCCGCGAACGCCCGTTCAGCCAGATCTGGACCGACAACAAGATTACGTTGCTTCGTCACCTCCGAAATCGCCGTCCGCTCCTGAAAGGCCGGTGCAGCTCCTGCCGGTTCCAAGAGATTTGCGGCGGCAGCTTCCGCGTCCGTGCCGCCCAAGTCCACCACGACCCGTGGGCCCCCGACCCTGCCTGCTACCTCACCGACGAAGAAATCGGCATCCCGGCCGGCACGATCAGCGCATCCTGACACCGGAACATTTGTTGCCGCGAAACTTTTTCACGGCTCCGCGTCGTCCCCGCCAAGTAAAATGACGCTGCGTTTTGGGCTTGAGTCGGTAAGGGTGAGGAGTACGATGCGAAACGTGGGAAAGCTGCGCCGTATTCTGTCCAAGCAGCGCCTAATGACACTGGAAGAAAAACAGTGAATAGAACAAAGAGAGCGGTATGCGCCTTCGTCGGACTAGCTGGTTCGCTAGTCTTGATCGGGTGTGCGACAGTCACCCCACAACAGGCTATTCAGAACAATGAGATGTGTCTTACCGTTGTGGTGAACAGTGACCCTCCGGGAGCAAAGGTCTACGGCGGAGGCGAGTCACTAGGAACGATGATTGGTACAACTCCGTTAGAAATCAGATACACGCGCCAGCTTGGGTTAGGAGAAGCCCTCATAGGCGGTCACAATGGCGGTACGTTCTATGGTACGGCCCCTGTAAATGAAACGTTGGAAACCCAGTTTCGTCAGGACATCTGGGGCAATTGCACTACGCGAGCTACCTTCAAGTGCTTCGTGATAATGGATGGTTATTTACCGTATCGGATTATTGAAGAAGTGGACAACAGCCATCCGGTGGCATTCAAAGCTTTTGCTGGTGGGCGACGGGAGTTTACTGCTTACCTACAATCCAAGCAACCGGTAGTTTTCGCTCCTACACGATCTACACCCCAGCCGGCGAAGGATGGAAAGGTCGCGGTGTCCTGTGATGTCGAAGGCGCAGACATATTTGTCGATGGCGAGTTCGTCGGCAACTGTCCTTCTACGCTGGCGCTGAACGAAGGCACTCACACAATCGAGGTAAAGAAAGAAGGTCGAGGCGCATTCAAGCGGGAAATACGTGTACTCGCAGGTTCAGAAACCTCAATGCGCGCTGAACTCAGCCAGTAGTCTGAGCAACCGGTCAATGGTAAAACGTAAACGATGAACAAATCACAATTTGCGCCACATGGTTTTGCGGTACTTATGTGCGCAATGACATTGGCAGGTTGCGTAAGCCACCAAGAACTCCAGCAGGATGAGTCGCGGTGTCTTACGGTTGTGGTGACCAGTGTTCCATCCGGCGCAAAAGTCTTTGGTGTTAATAGCAGCGGTGGCGTCGGTACTTTAATTGGCACTACGCCGCTCGAAATTAGATACAGTTTAGATAACGTCAATACTTTTGCTGGAACAGCTCCTGTAAATGAAACGTTGGAGACCTTTTTCAGGAGGAACAGTGTGCTTGTTCTGAACTTCACTTCACGTGCCACTTTCAAGTGTTACGTGGTAATGGATGGCTATCTGCCGAATCGAATTTATGAAGAAGTTGACCACACCGAGGGGGCGTCATATTGGAAATCGTTCCGTGGTGGTCATCGAGAGTTCACTGCAAAACTTGAACCCAAGCAGCCGGTGGTCGTTCCTGCTAGTGGACAACAAGCTGCACAGCAGTCGACAAAGGAGGGGAAAGTCGTTATTTCCTGTATCGTTCAAGGGGTAGATGTGTTTGTTGATGGTGCGTTTGTGGGCAACTGCCCCGCGACGCTGTTGCTCAGGGAAGGACTACACACCATACAGGTGAAGAAAGAAGGCCGCGGTACATTCAAACGTGAAATACGAGTGTCAGCGGGTTCAGAGATTTCGATCCGCGCTGAACTACACCAGTAGGCGTTACACTACCAACGAGAAGTAAAACGAAATAAACTATGAAGACAATTACACTTGTAGGAGTTGGTTCCTTAGGCCTTGCCAGTGCATTTTTCATAGTCGGTTGCGCAACTGATAAACAACTTTTGGAGGACAAGTCGCACTGCCTCACAGTTGTTGTAAACAGCGTTCCCACAGGGGCCAAGGTTTTCGGGGTTAAAAGCGGAGGAATCGGTTCTCTGATTGGCACTACGCCGACCGAGATCCGTTACAGACCCACCATGCCTGACCTTTTTGTTGGAACAGCTCCCGTTGAAGAAACTCTAGAAACTACGTGGAAAAGAAAGAGCATCTTCTTTCAAGACTTTTCCTCCCGTGCCACCTTCAAGTGTTTTGTGGTAATGGACGGTTACTTGCCGTACCGCATATACGAAGAAGTTGACAAGAGTGATAGTGGTTTGTGCTTTCAGGGATTCTGCGGCGGTCATAAGGAATTTACTGCGCAACTGCAATCCAAGCAGCCAGCGGTCGTTCCTGCTGGTGGACAACAAGCTGCACAGCAGTCAGCAAGGGAAGGGAAAGTTGTTGTCTCCTGTGTTGTACAAGGCGTGGATGTGTTTGTTGATGGTGCGTTTGTGGGTAACTGTCCCGCGACGCTGTTACTGAAAGAGGGTCTGCACACCATAGAGGTCAAAAAAGAAGGAAGAGGAACATTCAAACGCGAAATACGGGTAAACGCAGGCTCAGAAATCTCTATTCGTGCCGAACTTGGTCAATAATAGATTGGTGAGAAAACAATGAAAATGTTCACGGACTGTTTAGGATTGTTACGCACCGGCATGGCGGCAGGGGCAGTGCTCGTTCTGGCTGGTTGTGAAACTCCGCAAGATGCAGCAATAACGGGAGGATTACTTAGTGCAATAGCACCCTTTGGGAAGACACCGCAGAGCGCGGCGAGCATGGCTGCGCTGGGAAATGCCACCAGTGGGTATGCGAATGCACAAGCGAGCCGCTCCCAAATCGTGGTTCAAGGCGGCGGATCGGGAAGTGGTTCAGTGGGAGGTCCTCCCACTGTTTATGTGTTGCCTGCACCAACACCGGCAGCCGAGGTTGATCAATCCGGCGTGGTGAATGTAGTGACGGAGGTTGAAAGCTGTGACGTGATTGCCGACGGTGCATTTGTCGGTAACACACCAGCAAAACTAAAGCTTGGCCCGGGCGTCCACGTAATCGAGATCAAGAAATCCGGGTACAAACCCTACAAGAGAGAGATAACCGTCAGCAAAGGTTCGGAGCTTTCTCTCCGACCGACTTTAGAGAAGGAGTAAGAGCGCGCTAAACAAACTTCATTTGTTCCGGTTGCGGTGGTGTTGTCAGTTCGCTTTCGGCGCTCCAGTCCAGCCGGAACAAAACCGGAACATTCGTTCGGCTACTGCTTCTCGATGAATTCGCGGAATCGGTCGAAGAGGAAGCCGCCCATTTCCACCTATCCGTAGCTTGCGCTAGCCGGAAGGCGTGCCTCACGCTAGATTGCGCGCGTGGACAACCAACCTGACATCCTCCGCTACCAACGCGACCGCTCACTCGCGGACGTGCCCGGATTCAGTGTCGGCCTCCAGCTTCGACTTCCCGACAACACCAAAGTCTATCTCGCGCTCGGCCCCGCCGCGCCGACAAAACCTGATTGGCCGCAAAAAGTCGCAGAAGACACAAGAATCGGATTGCGATCTGTGTGTTGCGCATTTTGCGCCTCTTTGCGGCTATTTTGCCGTGTTTTGTTTCTGACGGAGAAGCGCCTTGCAATGCGGACGTCGCCATGTAAGATTCCTTGCGATGAGCACGCTGGAACTGAAACAATCCATTGACCAGATGAGCGACGCCAACCGCGCGTTCATGCGTGCCTACTTGAAGCACTTGGCGCGCGTTGACGATCCCGTCCACCGCCAGAAACTCGGCGCGCGGATGCGCCAGATGGACGCCGGGAAGAAAGTGTCCCTCAAGACGGTGGCTCGTCTCTGCCGCCAACTCGACCAGAGCGGTCTATGACACGCCGCTGGGAGATTGTGCTGCACGAAGATGCCGTGCTGTTCCTCCTGGCCTCCAAATCCTCCGGCCGACGCGCTCTCACCCGCTTCTTGGAACAGTTGCGTGAAACTCCGAGTCTGGAAGGCGACTTCGTGGAGACGGATGACACCGGGCGACCGTTACAGGTCAAACTGCACGGCAAACACCTGATCACCTATTGGCCCGACCACGCCGTGAAGGAAATCCGCATCGTCGCCATCGAGTCGGGCGATTGATGCCGCGTGGACAACCAACCTGACATCCTCCGCTACCAACGCGACCGCTCCCTCGCGGACGTGCCGGGATTCAGTGTCGGGCTGCAACTGCGTCTACCGGACAGCACGCAGGTTTACCTCGCGCTCGGCCCCGCCGAGTTCACGCTGACCTTCCGCGACAACAAACACACGCCGTAATCTCCGTACCATTTCCGGAACACAATCCATGCTAAAATTTTAGCATGCCAGTTTGACGGAACATTTTCCCTCCTGTCATTCCGAGCTTGTCGAGGAATCTCCTTCGTCGGACTCAGGACGGCGTCTGGAATCCCTCCGAAAGAAGATTTGAGATTCCTCGCAAGCTCGGAATGACAGAAGTTGTTCAGTGTTGTGACTCTCAATGGATTGCGATAGACTGTGTTCGGACAAATGAGCATCCAAGAACGAACACGGCGACGCAAACGCATCATCACCGCGCATCGAGCGCGCGGTTTTGCGGAAGCCGACCGGTGGGACTTGGAGTTCTGGCAACGTCAGACACCGGAGCAACGCCTGTCCGCACTGGTCGCACTCCGTGCCGACCTCGCCGCAGTCACGGCTGGACGCAAACACCGTCGCCGCTGACCGGCTATGCAAACCATCCGCGATTTCGAAGACATCTTGAACCTGCTGGCGCGGCATCGTGTCCGCTACCTCATCATTGGCGGCTTGGCATTCATCTATCACGCCAAGCCGCGCTTCACGAAAGACATTGATTTGTGGATTGATCCTGCCGAGCAGAATATCCGCCGCGCCAACCAAGCGTTGACGGAGTTTGGCAGCCCGTTGTTGTTGGAGCACGGTGACCTTGAGCAGATTGTACAAATCGGGCTGCCGCCGAATCGCATTGATTTGCTCCAGCAAGTCACGGGCGTCCGCTTCGCCACGGCGTGGGGCAAGCGAATCCGAGGCCGGTACGGCCGCGCCCCGGCCAACTGGATTGATCTCGACAGTCTGATTCGCATCAAATCGAAGATTGCGACCCCGCGCCATCAAGACGACGCCCGCATCCTCCGCGAAGTCAAGAAACTGAAATCCTCGGCGAACAAGTAGCGCTTCTACTTCAAGCCGCAGCGGCTTACGAATTCTCAGCGATCATTTGGTCGAGTTGCGGCAACAAGGGCGGTAAATCCTCTTGCACCGTCTTCCAGACCACGCCGTAGTTGATGCCCATGTAATCGTGAATCAGCACGTGGCGCATCCCGGTCATTTCCCGCCACGGCAATCCCGGATACTTCGCCTGTAGCGACGCGGGAATCCGTCCAGCAGCCTCGCCAATGATTTCCAAGCAGCGCACCACCGCAAAAGAGGTCTTTTCATCCGCCGTGAACTGTTCAAACGTCATGCCCGCCACAAACTGCTGCGCCTTGACGGCGGCATCTCGGATGTCACACAGGTAGGCCACAAAGTCGCGGGGCGCGGTCATATTGCAATGGCGTCGCGCAACACCTGTTGGCGCAGCCGGGGCCGCAGGGCGTCTTCCATCACCAAATCCACCTTCACACCGAGCAACTGCGTGAGGGCGTCCTTCAAGCGGACAAAATCAAACAACCCCGGCGTCTCCTCAAACTCCACCAGCAAATCCAGATCGCTGTCGGGGCGTTGAACGTCATGCGCATACGAGCCGAACACCGCCAATCGCCGCACCCGGAAGCGACGACGCAATTCCTCCTGCCGTTGGCGGAGTCGTTGGATGACTTCATCACGATTCATGCTGATAATATGCCCTGCACCCCACCAAGGAACAAGCCGGAACATTCGCCGCTGGCGTGAACTTCCGCGGCGCGCTACACTTCCTACGTGGACAACCAGCCTGACATCCTCCGCTACCAACGCGACCGCTCCCTCGCGGACGTGCCGGGATTCAGTGTCGGCCTCCAGCTTCGACTTCCCGACAACACCAAAGTCTATCTCGCGCTCGGCCCCGCCGAGTTCACGCTGACGTTCAGCGATGACATCGCGCTGCACTACGACCTCCAAGGACGGTTCACCAAGTTCGTCACGCTTGCCGACTACCACCGACGCTCGCTCTCCGGGAAAATCCTCCACACCACCAAAAGCGAAGGCATCCGTCGGGAAATCGTCGCCGACGACTCGATCATCGAGCGCGCTCGCGAGCGTGTGCTGCGCGTCTTGGAGGCTTTCTCCGGAGGGCGCTGCTCCGTCAGCGCCACGGGCGGGAAGGGCGACGACGGAGCGTCGCCCTCCGGAATCGAATTCGCGCGGCCGGAAAATGCTCCGGAATTGTTTCGGCCACTCCTCGAACTCGCTGCGCACTTCGACATTGCCGCCTCGCACGCCGACGCGGCCAGTTTCCGGGCGTTGTACCGCGACGTCGCGATCCTGCCGCCGGACCAGTACAACGCGCTCGTGTTCCAGGCGACGGAAGGCTGCGCGTATCACGGTTGTCTGTTCTGCGATTTTTACCGGGACCGTTCGTTCCGCGCGAAAACGCCGGAAGAATTCGTGGCGCACGTTGACGCCGTCGTCGCCTTCCACGGCAAGACTCATCGCAACTCGATCTTCCTCGGCGAAGCCAACGCGCTGATGTTGCCGCACGAGACGCTGATGGAGATGTTGCGGATCATCCACGACAAGTTCCGGTTTTGTTTCGGCAGCGGTAGTAGAATGGGCGTCCCGCCCGTTTCTTCGGGGAACCCGCCATCCCGAACAGGCGAGACGCCCGTTCCACTATTTACCGGCATTGCATCGTTTGTTGACACCTTCACGCGGCGGCCTGACTTCGCTGCGCTTGCACAACTCGGTCTTAGTCGCATCTATGTCGGCATGGAAACCGGCAGCGATGAACTGTTGCGTTGGCTCCGCAAGCCGGCGACTGCGGAGAGCGTTGTGGCAACCGTGACCGCAGCGAAGGCAGCCGGAACATCAGTCGGCGTGATCGTGTTGCTCGGGGCGGGCGGGGAGCGGTTTGCGGAAGCGCACGTGCGGGAGACGGTGCGCGTGCTGAACGCGTTGCCGCTCGGCAAGGGCGACTACATTTACTTCTCGCCGCTGGTGGTGAAGCCGGGGAGCGCGTACGACGCGCCGTTGTTGTCGCCGGAACAAATCCGGAACCAAGAACAGGAAATCCGCGCGGGATTACAGATTTTTCCTAAGCCGTATGTTGCTCGTTACGAAGTGGAAGCATTCGTTTACTAGAAAATTGTTTGACATACCAAACAGTTGTATAGTATCTCAACGCGCCCATGGAAACTTGGAAGGAATTTGACGCTAACGAGCTGACGCACAGCGCCGCACATCATCTGCTGGCCATCCACGAGATGGGCCAGCAGTACGGCGGCTGGGCGCGCGTCTCCGACATCGCCAAGCAACTCGGCATCACCCGCGGCAGCGTCTCGCTTGCGATGCGCACCCTAAAGAAGCGCAAGCTGGTGGTGACCGACGAGCATCGGATGGTCAAGCTCTCGCCGCATGGTCAGGAGATTGTGGATGCCGTGCTGGCAAAGCGCGAGGCACTGAAAATGTTCTTGTGCGAGGCGTTGGGGTTATCGCCGGAACAAGCCGATGTGGACAGTTGCAAGATTGAGCACCTGATCAGTCCCAAGACGGCAGAGCGGTTGGTCCAGTTCATGAAGTTTCTGGCTTCTGAAGACACTTCGGCGAATGACCTGTTGCGGCGGTTCCGCCGGTTTGAGGCGGACTGTCCCACGCCGGGGCGATGTGAGTTGTGCGCGGGGCGATGTCTGTTGGCGCGGCTGTCGCCGAAGGAAGGAGCGTCACCGCAGCCCTAGGATTTGTCGTACAGAAAAAGACTGAGGGCGCGAGCATGGATTGGCACCCCGCATCGCAGCCCCCAGCGAGAAACGAAACAGGTTCGTTCTCGAAACGAACAGTAGCGGGAACGCTCAGCGCTGGCAACAGCGAAGTGCGTCCCGCCCAACACAAGAGACCCGTGCCAGTCTCAGTATTCAGGAGATGGACCATGCAGTGCAGCAAGAAGATATGTATCGTAGCATTGATCGTGTGGACCGCGAGCCTCGGAGCCGCTTCCGCAACGGAGCGGCGGTTCGCATACACGTATGAACCGGAAGTCCTGCCGGCAGGCGCGGCGGAATTCGAACAGTGGGTGACCTTGCGCGCCGGGCGCAGCGACCAGGCAGGCAAGGCGAACTTCACTCGTTGGGACATCCGGGAAGAGTTCGAGTACGGCGTGACTGACCGTTACACCGCCTCTCTCTACCTCAATGGCCGTCATGACAGTTACAAGGACACCGACACGGGGATCTCGACCTCGGAGTTCAAGTTCCGCGGTGTGTCGCTGGAGAACCGTTACATGCTCTGGAACCCGGCGGAGCATAAGGTCGGGCTGACGTTGTATCTGGAGCCGCGTTACTCCGGCGAGGAGGCCGCGCTTGAACAAAAGATCATCCTCGGCCAGCGCCACGGCGACTGGAAATGGGCGCTCAACCTCGTCCACGAAACCGAATGGAACCTCCACGAGCACGAGACCGAAGGTGAACTCGAACTGGACTTTGGCCTGACTCGACAGATCGCCAAACGTTGGTCGCTTGGTTGTGAGTTCCGCGTCGTTTCCGAGATCGAGGAGTATCGCGAGTGGAAACACGTTGCGCTGTTCCTCGGGCCGACGGTGAACTACACCTGTGAACGCTGGTGGGCCACGCTCGCCGTCCAACCACAGATTTACGGGCGAAACCTCGTCGGCAACCCGGACGGCAATCCGAACTTCGTGCTCGACGCCCACGAGCGCGTCGAGGTCCGTCTCCTGATTGGGATCCACTTCTGATGCGAATGTGTACCGTCATTCTCGGCCTGTTGCTCGCCGCGCCGCTCGTCGGCGCGGCGGGCGCAGAGCCGCCTGTCGGGCGCAAACTCTACGTCGCCAAGTGTGCGAGTTGCCACAAGCTCTACGACCCGGCGAAGTACAACGAAACCGAGTGGGATAGTTGGATGCAGAAGATGCGGAAGAAAGTCCCGCTCACCGAGTCACAGATTGCTGACTTGAACGCTTACGCTGCCGCCGCGCGCCTCACCACTAATGCGGTAGTGAAAGGAGGTCGCTGACGTGAGTTGGTCTCTTGCCCTGCTGCTCAGTGCGCTCGCCTGTGTCGCGTCCAGCGTTCATGCAGGGCGTCCTTTGACCATTGACGACGCGGAGCCGGTCGCGCATCGGCAGTTCGAGTTCGAGGCGGGCCTCGGCTACGTCCGTAACAACGGATTAACGCATTTTGATTTCCCGTTTGGGCTGGCCTACGGGTTGTTGCCGCGCTGGGAAATCGGCGCCGGCTTCGGTGGCCAGATCGAGGAACAAAAGGAAGAGCTCGGCGCCGAAAAAGCCGTGACCGACATGGGCGACCTGACGCTCGGCTCGAAGCTGAAAGTGCTCACCGCGGACCGGTTCTGGGCCGACCAGTCGCTCGTGTTGACGGTGAAATTCCCGACGGCCAGCTACGAGAAGGGGTTGGGCACGGGCCGGACGGATTTTGACCTGATGTGGATTGTGTCAAAGGCACTGACAAAGAAGTGCAACCTGCACCTCAACATCGGCCACACTTGGACGGGCGACCGTTCCGACGAGACGTTTGCCGATGTCCTGCACTACGGTCTTGCAGTGGATTACCAAGTCGCAGCGAAGTGGCAGCTTGTTGCGGAGGTGTTCGCCGAAACACCGTTGATCACGACGCACGACGTTGACGCCCACGTGCGCGGCGGCGTGCGCTGGCAACTGACCGACTCGCTGGTGCTCGACGCCGCCATCGGCGGCGGCCTGCGCCGGCCCGCGCCCGACGTCACGGCGACTGTCGGACTAACATGGACGTTTGGACCGGGCAAATGAACACGATCATCCTCGTCGGCAACCCGAACGTCGGCAAGAGCGTGCTTTTCAGCAAGCTCACCGGCAAATTCGTCGTCATCTCCAACTACCCCGGCACCACCGTCGAGATCACCCGTGGCGAGATGTCGCTCGATGGCGAAAAGTTCACCGTGATTGATTCGCCGGGCGTCAATGAACTGGCGGCGCGGACCGAGGATGCGCGGGTGACGTGCGACGTGGTTCGCGATCATCCCGACGCGGTAATTGTGCAGGTGGCCGATGCGAAGAACCTGCGGCGGGCGTTGTTGTTGACGCACCAACTGGCCACGCTCCAGCGACGGGTCGTGCTGGTGTTGAACATGATGGATGAACTGGACGCCTGCGGCGGCCACATTGATGCCCGCAAACTCAGTGAGTTGCTTGGCATTCCGGTCGTGCCGACGATTGCCACGGCCAACACGGGCGTCCATCTTGTGCAGAAGAGCGTGGGAACGGCCTCGGTGCCGCGCTTCGATGTTCGGCGGGGGTCTCCTGACCCCGCCGTTGCGCCTGACCGTCAGGTCTCCGATGGAGGAACAGGAGACCTTCGGTCGGAGGAAGTGCGCGGTCTGGAGACCGGCGCACAACCGGGATTACTGGCGATCAACGACCTGCTCGGCCAGACGTACACGCATGTGCGACCACGACGGGCGACGTTTGCGCAGAACCTTGGCTGGTGGGCGATGCACCCGGTGAAAGGGCTGGCGATGGGGGCGGTGGCGTTGTTGTTCACGTTCTGGTTCGTCGGCATGTTTGGCGCCGGAACCTGCGTGAACTTCCTGGAGAAAACCGTCTTCGACGGTTACATCAGTCCCGCGGCCACGCGCGTAGCCGACGCGCTGTTGCCGATGGATCAGCCGGTGACGCGGTTCATCCACGATTTCTTCGTTGGCGACTACGGTTTGATCACGATGGCGTTGAGTTACGGGTTCGCGATTGTGCTGCCGATTGTGTTGACGTTTTTCCTGTTGTTCGGCGTGCTGGAGGATTCGGGTTATCTGCCGCGGCTGGCGGTGATGGTGAACCGGGTGTTCCGCGCGATGGGGTTGAACGGCAAGGCGGTGCTGCCGATCGTGCTCGGCCTCGGCTGCGACACGATGGCGACAATGACGACGCGCATTCTCGAAACGCGCAAGGAACGCGTGATCACGACGCTGTTGCTGGCGCTGGCGGTGCCGTGCTCGGCGCAACTCGGCGTGTTGCTGGCGATGATGGCCAGTGTCTCCGCGGCGGCGGCGGCGTTCTGGTTTTTGTTGATGGTGGGCGTGACGTTCCTGATCGGCTGGCTCGCGGCGAAACTCTACCAGGGTGACACGAGCGATTTCATCCTCGAACTGCCGCCGATGCGCCGGCCGCTGCTGGGCAATGTCACGATGAAAACGCTGGCACGGCTGGAATGGTACTTGAAGGAAGTGATTCCGTTGTTCGTGCTCGGCACGGCGGTTCTGTTCGTGCTCGACAAGTTGCGCCTGCTCGACAAGCTCGCGCGCCTCGGCGAGCCGCTCGTGAAAGGCTGGCTCGGCCTGCCGCCGGAGACGGCCCAGGCGTTCCTGGTCGGGTTCCTGCGGCGCGACTACGGCGCGGTCTTCCTGCTGGACGCGGCGAAGGACGGCCGGCTCTCGCCACACAACGTGCTGGTGGCGATGGTGACGATCACGTTGTTCATGCCGTGCATCGCGACGCTGTTCATGATCGCGCGCGAACTGGGCAAGAAAACGGCGGCGTGGATCACGCTGTTCGTGTTTGTGTTCGCGTTCCTCGTCGGCGGCATCGTGGACAAGGCGGCGCACTGGATGGGGTTCTGAGATGAGCGAGAGACTTCATTGTCCATTATGCGGGTTTGAGTTCGAGAAGACCGATGCGGTCTGCACGCACGGCTGCCCGATGGGCAAGTTCTGCAAGTTGATCAAGTGTCCGAGTTGCCAGTACGAATTTCCCGAGCCATCGCATCCGCTGCGGTGGCTGGCAAAATGGTTTCACAAACCCATGACCGGCGCCGGCGCGCTGGAACTGACGCAACTGACCGCGGGCGAGACGGTGGAATTTGTCGGCATGGCGCACGGCGCGGAACGGCGCGGCCGGGCGTTGGCGGTGTACGGCATGACGCCCGGAGCGCGGTTGACGCTCCAACAGAAACGGCCGGCCTACCTCGTGCGTGTCGGGGAGACGGAACTGGCGCTGGATGCCGATATTGCCCGGCAAATCATTGTGCGCCGCGCGCCTTGACCGGCGCATTGACTTTGCGCGGTCTTCGGGCATCATGTGCGCGCCTACTATGAAGACACGCATGTTGCTTCTCAATCTTTGTCTGGCGGCGATCTGGTCGCAAGCCGCCGAAGTCAATCAAGTGGTTCGTTCCGTGACGTTGCGCTCCTGCGTCGAACGGGCGCTGGCCGACAACTTGGAACTCCGCGCCGAGCGGATCAATCCCAGCATTGCCACGTGGGGTGTTCTCCAGCAAGAGGGCGTGTTCGACCCGGCATTCGTCGCCGCTGCGAACTACAACGATTCGCGCACCCCGGTCCTCGGTAGCGATTCCGACATCCAACGCCAGTTCAGTCCCAGCCTCGGCTTGGCGGGCTTATTGCCGACGGGCACCGGCTATGGACTGTCCCTCAAGGACTACCGCACCGGCGGCACGGATTATTCCGATTACCTCTACACCGGCACGGCAGCCATCACGTTGAGACAGCCGTTGTTGAAGAATTTCGGCTTCGAGCCGAACCTCGCCCGTATTCGCGTGGCGCGAAAGAGCCGCGACATCGCCGTGCAAAGCTTTGCGTTGCTGGTGATGAACAAGGTCAGCGAGGTCAGCCGCGCCTATTACGAACTGGTGTTTGCCATCGAGGACCACAAGGCCAAGCTCGAAGACCTCAATCGCGCCAAGCGCCTGCTCGACGAGAACCGCAAACGCGTGCAAGTCGGCGTAATGTCGCCGTTGGACGTGACGCAGGCGGAAGCGGGCGTCGCAGAACGCGAAGAAGCGGTCATCGTTTCCGAGCGTGCCATCAAGGACAACGAGAACGCGCTCAAACGGCTCATCAGCACCGATGTGCGCTTCCTGCTGGGCGAAACCCTGGTTCCCGTGGATTACCCGGTGGTGGAGGTGGTGGAGACTGACGTTGCGCGCAGCACGCGCCTCGCGCTGGAGCAACGGCCGGATTTCATCGCCGCCAGGCACGAAGTGGAACGCCGGAACATTCTCGTCAAATACAACCGCAACCAACTGTGGCCGGAACTCGACCTGAAAGCGAGCTACGGCATGAACGGCCTCGCCGAGAGCGGCTTCCACACGCTCACCGGGCGCCAGCTCGGCAACGAAAACAACGCATGGGGCGTCGGCATCTCCATCAGTTTCCCCATCGGCAACCGCCAGGCCCGCGCCAACTACAATATCGCCCGCCTCGACCGCGAACAGTCGTTGCTGGCGTTGAAGCAACTCGAACAGAACATCATCGTGGCCGTGGACAACGCCGTCGGGCGCGTCCAGACCAACCTGAAACGCGTGGAAGCCACCCGCGCCGCGAGCCGTCTGGGCGAAGAATCGCTCAAGGCCGAGGAAACGAAATTGCGCGCCGGCACCTCGACGAGTTTCCTGGTGTTGCAGGCCCAATCCCAACTGGCCGCCGCCCGCTCCGCCGAAATCCGCGCGCGGTCCGACTACAGCGAATCGCTGGTCGAACTGGCCCGCGTCGAGGGCACCACGCTCCAGAAGAACAACATCGTGCTCGACGACAAATTCTGAAATCATGCACCCCATCCTCTTCCGGCTCGGGCCGCTCGACATCCACACCTACGGCGTGCTCGTTGCCGCCGGGTTTTTGTCCGGCCTGATGCTGGCCGGGCGGCGCGCGAAGGCGCAGGGACTCGATCCGCGCGCCGTGAGCGACCTCGGCATCTGGCTCATCGTCGCCGGCATGGGCGGGGCGAAATTGTTTCACCTCGTTTTCTTCTGGGACGACTTTCTTGCCGGGTGGCGGCACGAGGGGGTGCGGTCGTTGCGCGAGGGGTTTGTTTTTTTTGGCGGTTTCATCGGCGCGGTGGTCGCGACCATCGTCTTCGCCCGGAAACGCCAACAACCGCTCTGGAAACTGGCCGACCTGTTTGCGCCGTGCCTCGCGCTCGGACACGCCTTCGGCCGGCTCGGCTGTTTCTTCAACGGGTGCTGCTACGGCGCCGCCAGCACAATGCCGTGGACCGTGAAGTTTTCCGGCAATCACGCCATGCACAGCCAGTCAGTTCATCCGACCCAACTTTACGAGGCGGTCGGCAACCTTGTGCTGTTCGGTCTGCTCAGCGCGTTCTCCCGGCGCAAACGCTTCGACGGCCAGGTCTGGTGGTGGTACGTGCTCGCCTACGGCGCGATGCGGTTTGCGATTGAGTTTCTCCGGGGCGATTACACCGTCCATTATTTCGGCGTCTTCACCATTGCCCATTTTATCGCCGTCGCATTGATGATGATCGCCGCCATCGGCTTGTGGGGAACCACCCGCTGGCGCGGGGCAACGCCGTAACGCAACTGCATTGGCGGAAAAGAAAAGAAAAGTTGCAAAGGGCGGTGGGGGAATCTATCGTGACACAGAAATTTTGGAGGAAGCCTTGAAGACCGCAATCTATCCCGGCAGCTTCGACCCGATCACCAACGGCCATCTGGACGTAGTGCGCCGGGCGGCGAAATTGTTTGACCGCGTGATTGTCGCCGTGGCGGAGAATGCGGACAAACAGCCATTGTTCACGCCGCAAGAGCGGGTCGAATTGGTGCAGGCTGCCGTGCGCGGCCTGCGCGGTGTGGTGGTGGACCATTTTCGCGGGTTATTGGTGGATTATGCGCGCCGCAAGAAGGCAGTCGCCATCGTGCGCGGCCTGCGGGCGGTGTCGGATTTCGAGTATGAGCTGCAGTTTGCGCTGATGAACCGCAAGCTGGCGCCGCAGGTGGAAACGATTTTCCTGGCGCCGAAGGACGAGTACACGTTTGTCAGTTCGCGGATGATCAAGGAAATCGCCCGTCTTGGCGGGAACATCGGCTGTTTCGTGCCACGCGAGGTGCTGGTTGCGTTGCGGAGGAAACTGTCGCTGTGAAGATCAATGTCAAACGCATCCCGGCCGACGGGGAGGACTTCGAGGGCAGTGAACCGCCCGCGATCATGGAGTTGAACGGCGAGGATGTGGTGTTTGAGCGGCCAATCGAGTACCGGTTGCACGCGCAATTGCAGGGGCATTCGCTGCTGGTGACAGGGCGGTTGCGGACGGAGGCGACCATGCATTGCGGGCGGTGTTTGCGGGCGTTCCGCCAGGCGGTGGCCGTGGCAGAATTTGTCTGTTTGCAGGAGTTGACCGGGGAGGACTTCGTGGACTTGACGCCCCAGATGCGGGAAGATATTATCCTCGAACTTCCTCAACGGGTGCTTTGCCAGTCAGATTGCAAAGGATTGTGTCCGGTGTGTGGGAAGGATTTGAACGAAGGCGCTTGCGGCTGCAAAGTCTCCCGCGAGGACTTGCGATGGCAGGCGCTGAACCGGTTGAAACTAACGTAGGAGAACTTCCATCATGGGTGTCCCAAAACGCCGAATGTCCAAAATGCGCCTGCGCACACGCAAGGCGTCGCACCGGCCTGTTGCGCCGCAATTGTCAAAATGCCCGCAGTGCGGCGCCGCGGCGCGCCCGCACCGGGTCTGCCCGTCCTGCGGCTATTACAAGGGACGCCAGGTCGTGTCCGTGAACGCCGCTTGAAAAACAGATTGCGATGAAGATTGCCGTTGATGCGATGGGAGGGGACTTCGCGCCGGGCAACATCGTGGCCGGCGTCGTGGAGGCGTTGCGCGAGCAACGCCAGATCACCCGCCTGTTTCTAGTGGGCGACACGGCGCGCATCGAGGCTGAACTGGCGAAATTGGCTCCGCGCGACCCGCGCATCGAGGTCGTGCATGCGGGCGAGGTCATCACCATGAATGACCCGGCGGTGCAGGCCGTGCGCCGCAAGAAAGACAGCTCGATGACGCGCGCCATTGACATCGTCAAGCGTGGCGATGCGGATGCGATTGTGTCCGCCGGCAACACCGGGGCGCTCCTGACAGCGGCGCACTTGAAACTGCGCACGTTGGAGGGGGTGGACCGCCCCGGTCTTGCTTGTTTGATCCCGTCGCCCCACAACGTCTTCGTCCTCATGGACGCCGGCGCGAACCTCGAACCGCACCCCATCAACCTCGTCCAATACGCGGTGATGGGCAGCTTGTACTCCCAACAGATCGTGGGCTACAAAAATCCCCGCGTCGCCGTCTTCTCCCTCGGGACCGAGGAAATGAAGGGCAACGAACTGACGCTGGAATCGCATCGCCTCCTGAAACAGACCAGCCTGAATTTTATCGGCAACATTGACGGTCACGATCTTTTTGGCAACGTCGCCGATGTCATCGTCGCCGACGCCTTCGTCGGCAACGCCGTCCTCAAGGCCTGCGAAAGCACCGCCCGTCTCATCGCCCACTGGCTCAAGGACGAGTTTCAGAAAAATCCACTCCGCAAATTTGGCGCGTTGCTCGCCTCCGGCGCGTTCCGGGCGCTCAAGCGCAAGGCCGATCCCGACGAATACGGCGGGGCCTTCTTGCTCGGCGTCAACGGCATTTGCATCAAAGCCCACGGCGCCAGCTCGCCCAAGGCCGTCAAGAATGCCCTGCGCGTCGCCGCCCAGTGCGTCGCGGGACAGTTCAACGAACATATCGTCAAGGAAATCAAGAAACTTCATGACAACCTCCGCCAAGTCGAATCTGCGCAGCCCAAAGTCCAAACGACACATTAGACCCGTCCACATCGTCGGCACCGGCTCCTACGTTCCCGACCGCATCCTGACCAACGCCGATCTCGAAAAAATGGTGGACACCACCGACGAATGGATCACCACCCGCTCCGGCATCAAGGAACGACGAATCGCTCCCGACTGGATGTGCACCTCCGACATGGCCGTCGAGGCCGCCCGGCGCGCCATGCAGCAAGCCGGCGTCCACGAGAACGAAATTGACCTCATCATCTGCGGCACCGTCACGCCCGACATGCCGTTCCCCAACACCGCCTGTTTCATTCAGCACAAGCTCGGCGCGCGACACGTGCCCGCCTTCGACATCGAAGCCGCCTGTTCCGGATTCATTTACGGCCTGGAAATCGGCCAACAGTTCATCGCCTCCGGCGCGTACGAGACGGTGCTGGTCATCGGCGCGGAGAAACTGTCCACCATTGTGGACTGGCAGGACCGCTCCACCTGCGTGCTCTTTGGCGATGGCGCCGGCGCCGCCGTTCTCCGCAGCCGCAGCGAGGAACACGGCATTCTCGCCACCTGCATGGGCGCCAACGGCAGCCAGACCGACATCCTTTCCCTGCCCGGCGGCGGCGCGAAGTTTCCCGCTTCCAAGGAAACCGTCAGCGCCCGCATGCACGTCATCAAGATGGAAGGCAAGGAAGTCTTCAAGAATGCCGTCATCGCCATGCAAACCGCCGCCGAGGAGGCATTGAAGAAGTGCAACCTGACCATGGCCGACATCAAGTGCGTCATTCCACACCAGGCAAACTTGCGGATCATTGACGCCCTTGCCAGCCGTCTCGGCGCGCCGGAAGAAAAAGTCTATATCAACCTTCACCGCTACGGCAACGTCAGCGCCGCCTCCGTGGCGATCGCGCTGGACGAAGCCGCCCGCGAAGGCCGGTTTCAGCGCGGCGACCTGATTCTGCTGGTCGTATTCGGCGCTGGTTTGACGTGGGCCTCCTGCGTCATCCAGTGGTGATGTTCCCGGAGAAACAACCATGCTCATCGTTCTCGTTCATATCCACGTGAAGGCCGATTGCGTGGAAGCGTTCAAAGCCGCCTCCCTGGAAAACGCGCGCCACAGCCGCCAGGAACCCGGCATCGCGCAGTTCGACGTCCTGCAACAACAAGACGACCCCACCCGCTTCGTTCTCATCGAGGCCTATCGCACTGCCGACGCGCCGGCGACCCACAAGGAAACCGCGCACTACGCCGCATGGCGCGATACCGCCACGCCCATGATGGCCGAGCCGCGTTTCAGCGTGAAATACGCCGCCGCCGCATGATCTCCTTCGAGTTCGCAACCGCCGCGCGCATCATCTTCGGCGCAGGCAGAGCGAAGGAACTCGGTGCCATCATTGACGGGTTCGGCAAACGGGCACTCGTGGTGCGACCGCCGGTGGTGATCAGCGGGGTACCGGAGGGGGTTCCCTTCGGGGTCGTGAGCGAGCCAACGCTGTCGCTCGTGCGC
>Ga0194112_10001678_pt1 | contig 32185 bp, 25 predicted proteins | sample TA2MahC400mmetaG_FD_146191 | JGI IMG/M metagenome (GOLD analysis project Ga0194112, IMG submission 146191) | Freshwater microbial communities from Lake Tanganyika, Tanzania - TA2015016 Mahale Deep Cast 400m | ecosystem: Environmental > Aquatic > Freshwater > Lake | place: Tanzania: Lake... | reverse complement strand
TGGTGCGCGGGTTACAAACTGAGGCTTGGCTTCGTAAAAATGGGTTCACCAATGCTCGTGCAATTGGCTGCCCCAGCATGTACGTGTATCCGAAGTCCATCATATCCATTGATCCTCAAGCAGCCATTGAGGCGCATGATCGGGCAAATGTCCTGACTGCCGGTTATCTGACGGTGGAAGGGGGGCGGAACTATGCCCGTGGCCAGAAACTGGCTAAGGCGCTGCAAGGCACTCGATCCTCCTATGTATTCCAAGACGAGTTCTTTGCCTATGGCAGCATGATTGAAGAACATGGGTCTTTCGATGACGCAACATGTATGGGAGATCGTGATCGTCTGAATGCGCTTCTTACCCGATCAATGAAGGTACCGGTCAACGTATCGAATTACTATTATTTCTCAGAAACGGCTGCATGGCGACAAGTTGCCTTTATGCATGACTTTTATATCGGCGACCGCTTTCATGGCGGCGTTGCAGCCCTTCAAGTGGGACGGCCGGCAATCTTTTTGTCTCATGACAACAGGGTGGCACCGACTTCTTTGACCTCCCCCGCATGACTACGGACGAGTTGCTGGCAGAGGGTGTGGCAAGAGCAGTCAAGGAGCGAATGACTCCTATGGCATTTTCCCGGATGCGGGAAACATACAAGAAGAGGTTCTCGAACTTTAAAGACACCTTGGAACAGCACGGGCTAAAACTGGTCCATAACTGAACATTGGCATGGCAGTCCTTCTGAGACTGCCACCATCACGACGGGCTTTTTCCAAAAGTAGGGACAGCACCTGCCTCTCTCCACGCTGTCATAACGGTGTTGGCGGTTTCAAGTGCCTCGCGAACAGTCACGTCCATGTCCAGATAACGATAGGTTCCGAGGCGGCCGACAAACGTGACACCCGGCGTTTGCTGCGCCAGCTGCACGTACTGATCCAGCAGCGCCTTTTCCTGGACCAGCCGGATCGGGTAGTAGGGAATGTCGCCCGGCTCGGCCTCGCGTGAATATTCTCGGTAGCAGACCGAACCCTCGTGCGTCTCCCACGGGCTGAAATGCTTGTGCTCGGTGATCCGGGTATAAGGAACGTCGCGGTCGCCATAGTTCATCACCGCGCAACCCTGGTAGTCGCCGGCATAGGTGAACCGCTCGAAATCCAGCGTGCGATAGCCAAGCCGGCCAAGGCGGTAGTCGAAGTAGCCGTCCAGCGGCCCCGACCAGAAGACATGGTCCGCAGCCTCGGCCATGTCCGGGCTGTAGGGCGTGCCCAGCTGAACCGTGATGCGGGGATGATCCAGGATCGACTGCACCATCGCGGTATAGCCTTCGGCGGGCATGCCCTGGAACCGATGGAAGAAGTAGTTGTCGTCATAGTTGAAGCGGACGGGCAGCCTTTGGAGGATCGAGGCCGGCAGCTGGGTGGGCGAACACCCCCACTGCTTTTCAGTGTATCCTTTGAAGAAAGCCTCGTAAAGGTCGGGCCCGACAAAGCGCAGCGCCTGCTCCTCGAAGGTCCGGGGATCGGAGATGCGGGTGTCGGCCTTGCTTTGGATAAACGCCCGCGCCTCGTCGGGACGGAGGGTCGTCCCGAAGAACTGGTTGATCGTCAGCAGGTTGACGGGCAACGAATACACGCGCCCTTGCGCAGTGGTCTTGACGCGGTTCTGGAAGGGCAGAAATCGGGCGAACCGATTGACATAGTCCCACACGCCCTGGTCATCGGTGTGAAAGATGTGGGGTCCATAGACATGCATCATGACCCCCGTCTCGGGATCCCGCTCCGTATGGCAGTTCCCGGCAACATGGTCGCGCGCATCGATGATGCGGCAATGGTGCCCCGCCTCGGCCAGTTCGCGACCGATCACGGCACCCGAAAGCCCGGCCCCCACCAGAAGTATGTTCATCGCCCGTCCTTGCCTTGCACTGTGTTCGCCAGGGATTCCTGCCGCGCTTGTCGTGCTATAGCGCCGCTTCGTGAACAGTCCAACCGGTCACACGGTTTCGTGCCGCGCCTGCCCCGATCACCGGCAGAACACAGCCGGATGCGGAGCATGTCCTTCTGTCCGGCGCCGCCGCGCTGGTTCAGCCGCCGTCGGGGACGTTGCCGCCAAATCTCATCGCCAGGTGCCCCTGCCAGCAAGCTTTCGCCGGAATGGAAGCAGACGGAGTGCCGCTCTTCGAACCGGCCCGGGTTCTGTCACGGCGCCTGTTGTGCGGGCAGAGTTTCTCAAAAGAGCCAGAACCTCTCCCCGGCAGGACTGCGGAGCCGTGTTGCGGTCCCTCGCGAAGGTATCCAAGGCCAGACCTGCTTCAGGCTCACGATGGCAGGCAGACTTGGACGGAATCAGGGGTCAGGGCAGATGCTTTGGCAGGACCTCCCCGGAACTAGCGTTCGCGGAAATACCAGCAGGTTTCCTTGGATCCGGGCTGGTCAGGTTCTGCGGCTAATCGTCCCTTGCAAAGGCCGGCCGCGGCATTAACCTTTAGGCAGTTCAACTCGATCGGCCGTGCGTCTTTCGCAGCAAGGATGGCCGGCAAGTTCCAGCCTCGCCCATCCGGGGCGCAGGCTTTGCTCGAAGAGGCCCGACATGTTCGATGCCGCCGACGCGGTTCTGCTTGCGCGTATCCAGTTTGCCTTCACGGTCAGCTTCCACTTTCTGTTTCCCGCCTTCACCATCGGGCTGGCCAGCTTTCTGGCTGTGCTGAACGGGCTGTGGATGTGGACCAAGGACGGCAAGTACCTCGATTTGTTCCGCTATTGGGTCAAGATCTTTGCCTTGGCCTTTGCCATGGGTGTCGTGTCGGGCATCGTCATGTCCTATCAGTTCGGCACCAACTGGTCGGTGTTCTCGGACCGTGCGGGGCCGGTCATTGGCGCCCCCATGGCCTATGAGGTGCTGTCGGCCTTTTTCCTCGAGGCCGGGTTCCTGGGCATCATGCTGTTCGGGCGCGAGCGGGTGGGGCCGGTGCTGCACATGATCGCCTGTCTGGCGGTCGCGGTGGGAACCGCTATCTCCGCCTTCTGGATCCTGTCGGTCAACAGCTGGATGCATACGCCTGCGGGCTTCGAGATCGATGCCGAAACCGGACAATTCCTGCCCACCAACTTCTGGGAGGTGATCTTCAACCCCTCCTTCCCCTATCGCCTGATGCACACGGTGACGGCGGCCTATCTGACGACCGCCTTCATCGTCGGCGGCGTGGCCGCGTTGCACCTGCTGCGCCACCGCAACCGCCGCGACAAGGTCAGCCCGGCCACGCGCACGATGTTTTCGATGGCGATGTGGATGGCCGCGATCTTTGCACCCGTGCAGATCTTTCTGGGCGACATCCACGGCCTGAACACGCTGGAGCACCAGCCTGCCAAGGTCATGGCGATGGAAGGGCATTTCGAAAGCCATCCCGAGGGCGCGCCGCTTTATCTTTTCGGCCTGCCCAACCAGGATGAGCAGCGGCTGGATTATGCCGTCGGCATCCCCAAGCTCAGTTCGCTGATCCTCAAGCACGACCTGAACGCGCCCTTGGACGGCCTCGACACCATCCCGCGCGAGGATCAGCCGCCGGTGGCCATCGTCTTCTGGTCCTTCCGCGTCATGGTTACAATCGGCTTCGCGATGCTGGGGATCGGGCTGTGGTCACTGATCGCGCGCTGGCGCGGCATGCTGTTCGACAGCCCGATGCTGCACCGCGCAGCCTTGGTCATGGCGCCATCGGGCCTGATCGCGGTTCTGGCAGGGTGGATCACCACCGAGGTCGGGCGTCAGCCTTTCACCGTCTATGGCCACCTGCGCACCGTCGACAGCGTCGCCCCCTTGGATGCCGCGGCGGTCGGAGCCTCGCTGATCGCCTTTGTCGTGATCTATTTTGCAGTGTTCGGGGCAGGAACCTATTACATCATGCGGTTGATGAACCGCGGTCCGGTCAGCGCTGAACCTTCGCTGTCGGACAGCTTCGACAGCCCGATCCGGACGGCGGGCATCACGCCCGCGCCGCAGCATCCGTCCCGCAAGTCCCGCCCTGTCCAGCCCGGAGAATGACGATGATGCCCATTGCCGAAGGCGTGTCCCTTGACCTGACCGTGATCTGGGCCTTCATCATCGCCTTTGCCGTGCTGGTCTATGTGGTGCTGGACGGGTTCGACCTGGGGCTGGGGATGCTGTTCGCGGTCGAGCCCCAGGGCAAGGACCGGGACGTGATGATGAACTCGGTCGCGCCGGTCTGGGACGGCAACGAAACCTGGCTGGTGCTGGGCGGCGGGGGGTTGTTCGCCGCCTTCCCGCTGGCCTATTCGCTGATCCTGCCCGCGCTTTACGCGCCGATCATCGCCATGCTGCTGGCGCTGATCTTTCGCGGCGTGGCCTTCGAGTTCCGCTGGCGCACGACCCGCTGGCGGCGGGTCTGGGACATCGCCTTTATCGGCGGGTCGGCAATGGCGTCGCTGGCTCAGGGGATCGCCCTTGGCGGGCTGCTGCAAGGGATCAACATCGACAAGGCGGCGCGCAGCTATGCCGGCGGCTGGTGGGACTGGCTGACGCCCTTCACGCTGATGGTCGGGGTCGCGGTCATGGTGGGCTACATGCTGCTGGGCGCGACCTGGCTGGTCATGAAGACCCATGGCGACCTTCAGGCCCGGATGCGGCACCGGGCCTGGATCCTGGGCCTGGCGACGGTGGGCTTCATCGGGATCGTCAGCCTGTGGACGCCGTTCCTGCAGGACGGCTATTACAGCCGGTGGTTCGGGGGACTGAACATCCTGCTGGCCGGGGCCGTCGCGGCGGCGGTGCTGGCGCTGGCCTTCGGGATGTTCCGGACGCTGCGGGTCAAGCACCACGATTACTGGCCCTTCATCTTCGCCCTTGGGATGTTCATCCTGGCCTTTGCCGGCCTGGGCTTTTCGATGTTCCCCTATATCGTGCCGGTCGAGATCACCATCTGGGAGGCGGCAGCCCCCGAGAACAGCCAGATCTTCATGCTGGTGGGGGCCGCCGTCCTTGTGCCGATCATTCTTGGCTATACCGCCTATGCCTATTGGGTGTTCCGCGGAAAGGTCGACCCGAATGAAGGGTATCACTGATGCCGCGGTCCTTGCGGCGGCTGGCCTGGTTCGTGGCCATCTGGCTGGCCAGCGTCTGCGCGATCGGCATTGTCGCCTGGCTGATCCGCCTGTGGATCGTCTAGCGCTGCCTCAGCCCAGATAGGCCCGCAGCCCCGGCGGCGGGTCGTCCAGCAGCGGGCCTGTCGGACGGGGCGGCCGGGCCTGTCCGTTCTCGATCAGGACGGTCTGGGGGGCAAAGGCGCGGGCATCTGCGGGATCATGGGTGACCATCAGGACGGTCGCACCCGTGTCGTCCGCGATCCGCGACAACAGGGACAGCATCTCGGACTTCAGGGCGGGGCCCAGGGCGGAAAAGGGCTCGTCCAACAGCAGAAGGGGGCGCGCCCGCAACAGGACGCGTGCCAATGCAACGCGGCTTTGCTGGCCGCCGGACAGCGCGGCGGGACGACGTTCCTCCATTCCGGCCAGACCCACCTGCTGCAGCGCCTCGGCGACACGCTGCTGCTGATGGCGATCCAGCCGCAGGTCGGGCCTCAGCCCCAAGCCCACGTTCCGCTTCACACTGAGATGCGGGAACAGGTTGTGGTTCTGGAACAAGGTCGAAACAGGGCGTTGGCCCGGAGCCTGATCCGCAAGATCCTGCCCGTCCCAGATCAGCCGGCCCCGGTCCGGCGACAGGTATCCCCCGATCAGCGACAGCAGGGTCGATTTGCCCGATCCCGACGGGCCGATGACGGCAAAGCGCCCGCCCCTTGGCAGGGTCAGGTCGGCCGTCAACGTGAACTGGCCCTGGCGCACCAGGATGTCGCGAAATTCAAGCGTCAAGGCGGCCTCCCTTGTCGAACAGCCAGAACAGCGCAAAGCTGAGGACCATCAGCAGCACCGCCGCCGCCGCCGCATCCTCCATCCGATAGCTGTTCATCAGCTGGTACAGCTTCAGCGGCAGCGTGGGCTGGTCGCTGGCGAACAGGGTGATCACCCCAAGGTCTCCCATTGCCAGCGCACCCGCCAATCCCCCCGCAAATCCAAGCGGCCGGGCCAGGCGCGGCAGCGTCAGGTAACGCAGGCGCGCCCAGCCCCGCAAGTCCAGCGACGCTGCCAGCTGCCCGTAATCCGCCTGCAGCGACCGCGCCGCCGGAATCAGCGCGCGCAGCCCGAAGGGCAGAGCCATGGCCGCATTGATCGCCACCGTCACGGGCAGGGCCATCTGCTGCGGAGTGACCAGCCCCCGTAACAGGATGAACAATCCCGTTCCCAGAACCAGCGGCGAGGCGATCAGCGGCAGCATTCCCGCCGTCTCGATCCAGCGGCCGCGGCCCCTGGCGATGGCCAGCGCCAGGGCCAGGCAGGCGCCCAACGCCAGCCCCGCCGAAGTGACGGCCATCAAGACGGATCGCACCGCGGCATCCCACACCTCGGCCGGCAGGGACGTGAGGCGCGGCAGGCCCAAGGCCGTCACCGCCGCCAGCGGCCAAAGCAGAAAAACTGCCGCGGCCGCGATCACCGCAGCATCCGCTGCACGTCTCCACCCGCCGGGGGCAACAGGGCCGCCGCGCGCGTCCATCCCGGCGCCAAAGCTTGCGGGAATGGCGATCCAGCGCGCGGCCATCAGTGCCCCGACGCAAAGGCCGATCTGGACGAGGCCGAGAGTCGCCGCGCGCCCCAGGTCGAAATCAAAGCGGAAGGCCTGATAGATCGCCAGTTCGACCGTGGTGGCGCGGGGTCCGCCCCCCAGGGCCAGCGCCACGGTGAACGACGTCAGGCAGACCAGGAACACCGCGAGCCAGACGCCGGGAAGGGCAGCCCGCAGCATCGGCCGCTCCAGATGCCGGGCGATGTCGCGCGGCGCAAAGCCAAGCGAGGCTGCCAGACGAAAGCGTTCGGCCGGGATCGCCTGCCAACCTTGCAGGATCAGCCGGACCGACAAGGGCAGGTTGAAGAACACATGCGCAAGGATCACGCCCTGCCAGCCATAGATGCTGATCTCGGGCAGGCCCAGGGCGCGGAGTCCCTCATTCAGGGCGCCATTGCGGCCAAAGACCGCGATCAGCCCCATGATCGCCACGATCACCGGCAGGATGAAGGGTGCGCCCAGCAGCGTCACCAGCAGCCCGCGCCCCGGGAACTGGCGCCGTGCCAGTGCCCGCGCCACCGGCACCGCCAGAACGGCCGACAGGGTCGCCGACAGCGCGGCCTGCCACAGCGTGAACCACAGCGCGCGCATGTCCCATTCGCTCAGCGCCGACAGGCCGCCGGCCACCCAGGCCACGGCCGCCAGCGTTCCCCCGATCAGCGCCGCAAGGGCCGCCGCGATGGCGTGGCCAGGGCTCAGCGGAAGGCCCGCTGCCATTCGTCCAGCGCGGGCTGGCGCAGGGCCTCGGCCTCGTTCTCGGAATAGAACAGCGTCGTCTCGGGACGGGGCAAGTCGCGCATGACCTGCGGCCAGTCCTCTTGCGGCAGTTTCGCGGGCAGGGACCAGTTGGCCAGCGGGATGACGGCCTGGAACTCGGGCGTCAGGATCCAGTCCATGAAGGCCTGCGCCAACTCGGGCTGATCGGTCGAGGCGACCTGGGCCGCCAGTTCGGTCATGAAGTAATGGCCTTCGGGAAAGATGGCCGCCGTCTTGGTCCGGTCATCCTCGGCGGCGATGTGATAGGCAGGCGAGGTCGTATAGGACAGCACCATGTCGGCCTCGCCGCTGGTGAACATGCCATAGCTTTCCGACCAGCCGCGCGTCACCGTCAGCACCTTGGGCGCCAGCTTGGCCCAGGCATCCGGCGCGTCGTCGCCGTAAACCTGCTTGACCCACAAGAGCAGCGCCAGCCCCGAGATCGAGCTGCGCGGGTCCTGGATCACGATCTTGAGGTCGTCCGGCGCATCCAGCAGTTCGGCAAAGCTGGCAGGCGGGTTGTCCAGCCGCGTTTCGTCGTAAACGAATGCGGTTTCACCCCAGTTGTAGGGCAGGAAGATGTCGTCGGTCCATTCGACGGGCAGGGACATGTCGGACGTGTCCTGCCCATGCGGCGCGAACAGGCCGGAGGCGCGGGCGCGGGCGGTGACGTCGGTATTCAGGCCAAAGACGACATCGGCCTGGGTTCCCGCGCCTTCCATCAGCAGGCGGGGCAGGATGTCGCCGGTGACGAAGCGCAGTTCGCAGTTGCAGAAGGCCTCGAAGCCTTCCTTGATCTTGGGTCCGGGGCCCCACTCGCTGGCAACGTAATCCTCGGCATAGACGGTCAGGACGCGGTCCTGCGCCAGAACGGGCGTGGCCAGCAGAAGGGCCGGGATCAGGGCGATTTTCAAGACAGGTTCCTTTCAATCAGGGTTCGAAAGAAAGGACGTGCCGCACCTTCCCTCCGCCGGGGATGAGCCGGATCAGGTTCAACGGGTCCGCAAAAGCGTCTCAGCCGGTCAGGCACCCCGAGGTGGGGCCGAATGTAGTGGTTTCCCGGCCGCGCGCAAGCCGCTAGAAGACCGCCATGACAAAGGACATGACCGATCAGCCGACACCGATGATGGCCCAGTATCTCACGATACGGGATGCCAATCCCGGCGCGCTGCTGTTCTATCGCATGGGCGATTTCTACGAGATGTTCTTTGATGATGCCGTGCAGGCGGCCAGTGCGCTGGACATTGCGCTGACGAAACGCGGCACGCATCAGGGACACCCGATCCCCATGTGCGGCGTCCCGGTCCATGCGGCCGAATCCTATCTGCTGACGCTGATCCGCAAGGGGTTTCGCGTGGCCATCGCCGAGCAGATGGAGGACCCGGCCGAGGCCAGGAAGCGCGGCTCGAAATCCGTGGTGGCGCGCGATGTGGTGCGGCTGGTCACCCCTGGCACGCTGACCGAGGAGTCGCTGCTGGAGGCGCGGCGGCACAACTACCTGGCAGCCTTTGCCCAGGTCCGGGACGAAGGGGCGCTGGCCTGGGTCGATATCTCGACCGGGGCGTTCCAGGTGATGGACTGCCCGCTGCCGCGGCTGGCGCCGGAACTGGCGCGGCTGGCCCCGCGCGAGGTTCTGGCAGCGGGGATCGAGCTGGAGGAGCTGGTGGCGGATGCGGGGGCCGCGCTGACGGATCTGCATCCCGGCGCCTTTGACAGCAGTGCGGGCGCGCGCAGGCTGTGCGCGCTCTATGGCGTCGAGACGCTGGACGGCTTTGGCAGCTTTACCCGTGCCGAATTGGCCGCCATGGGCGCCATCGTCGAGTATCTGGACCTGACGCAGAAGGGCAAGCTGCCCCTGTTGCGCCCGCCTGTGCGCGAACGCGCGGGCGGGGCGATGCAGATCGATGCCGCCACCCGGCGCAACCTGGAACTGACGCAGGCGCTGTCGGGCGGGCGCGAGGGTTCGCTGCTGGCCGCGATCGACCGGACGGTGACGGCGCCGGGCGCCCGTCTGCTGGAACGGCGCATCAGCGCGCCGAGCCGCGATCTGGCGCTGATCCAGGGCCGCCACGATGCGGTGGCGGCGCTGGCCGATGATCCGCGCCTTTTGGCCGACCTGCGCACGGCGCTGTCGCGCGTGCCGGACATGGACCGCGCTCTGTCGCGCCTGGCGCTGGAGCGTGGCGGGCCGCGCGATCTGGCCGCGATCCGGGCCGGGCTGACGCAAGGGGCTGCCATCGCCGCGCGCCTGCCTGCGGACGCCCCGCAGGTGCTGCGCCATGCTGCGGCGGATCTGGTGGACCATGAGGCGCTGATCGATCTTCTGGACGATGCGCTGGTGGCCGAGCCTCCGCTGCTGGCGCGCGACGGGGGCTTCGTGGCCGAGGGACATGACGAGGATCTGGACCAGACCCGCCGCTTGCGCGACGAGGGGCGCGGCGTCGTTGCCGGGATGCAGGCGGATTACGCGGCGCTGGCGGGGGTCGCCAGCCTCAAGATCAAGCACAACAACGTGCTGGGCTATTTCATCGAAACAACGGCCACCCATGCCGAACGCATGATGGCCCCGCCACTGAACCAGACCTTCATCCATCGCCAGACCACCGCCAACCAGATCCGCTTTACCACGGTCGAGCTGTCCGAACTGGAGACGCGCATCCTCAACGCCCGCGACCGCGCGCTGGAGATCGAGCGGGGCGTCTTCGACCGCCTCTGCGGCGCGGTGCTGCAAGCGGCGGCGCGTATCGGGCAGGCCGCGCGTGCCTTGGCCGAGATCGACCTGACGACCGCCTTTGCAGACATCGCGTCGGGCGAAGGCTGGGTCAGGCCGCGCCTGGACGACAGCCGCGCCTTCGTGATCAAGGGTGGCCGCCATCCAGTCGTGGAACGGGCGCTGAAGCGCAAGGCCGAGAGTTTCGTGGCCAACGACTGCGACCTGACCAGCGGCGGGACGCCCGCCATCTGGCTGTTGACCGGCCCCAACATGGCGGGAAAGTCGACCTTTCTGCGGCAGAACGCGCTGATTGCGGTGCTGGCGCAGGCGGGGGCCTTTGTTCCCGCGCGCTCCGCCCATATCGGGCTGGTCAGCCAGTTGTTCAGCCGGGTGGGCGCTGCGGATGACCTGGCGCGGGGGCGTTCGACCTTCATGGTCGAGATGGTCGAAACGGCCGCCATCCTGAATCAGGCTGATGACCGCGCGCTGGTGATCTTGGACGAGATCGGGCGCGGGACGGCGACCTGGGATGGACTCAGTATCGCCTGGGCGGTGATGGAGCATCTGCACGCCGCCAACCGCTGCCGCGCGCTGTTCGCCACGCATTACCACGAGATGACAGCCCTTTCGGCCAAGCTGGACGGGGTCGAGAACGCCACCGTGGCCGTGCGCGAGTGGGAGGGCGAGGTGATCTTCCTCCACGAGGTCAGGAAGGGTGCGGCCGACCGCAGCTATGGCGTGCAGGTTGCCCGGCTGGCCGGGCTGCCTGCCAGTGTGGTGGAACGGGCCCGGACGGTGCTGGATGCACTGGAATCGGGGGAACGGCAGGGAGGCACGCGCCCGGCCGCGCTGATCGACGATCTGCCGCTGTTCCGCACGGTCCCGCCTGCGCCCGCGCCTTTGCCCAGGGGCTCGGCGCTGGACGCGCGGCTGCGGGCGGTGCATCCCGACAGCCTGTCCCCGCGCGAGGCGCTGGAGCTGATCTATGAACTCAAGGCCCTGACGCAGGAGACCGCTTCGTGAGCTACAACACCTTCGGCCGCATGTTCCGCTTTACCACCTGGGGTGAAAGCCACGGCCCGGCGCTTGGCGCGACCGTTGATGGTGTGCCCCCCGGCGTGCCCTTGTCCGAGGACTTCATCCAGCGGTTCCTGGACCGCCGCCGCCCCGGCACCAGCAAGCATACGACGCAGCGGCGCGAGCCCGACCAGGTGCGCATCCTGTCGGGGGTGTTCGAAGGCATGACCACCGGCACCTCGATCCAGCTGATGATCGAGAACACGGACCAGCGTTCCAAGGATTACGGCGACATTGCCACCAGCTTTCGTCCCGGCCATGCTGACATCACCTATCACCTGAAATACGGGGTGCGGGATTATCGCGGCGGCGGACGCTCCAGCGCGCGCGAAACGGCGGCGCGTGTGGCGGCGGGCGCTGTTGCGCAGGCGGTGCTGGCGGCGATCCTGCCTGATGTACGGATCATCGGCTACATGGTGCAGATGGGGGCGCTGCATCTGGACCGGTCGCGCTTTGACGCGGCGGCCATCAACGACAACCCGTTCTTCCTGCCCGATGCCGCGGCGGTCGGGGCGTGGTCCGACTATTTGGATGGGATCCGCAAGGACCAGAACAGCGTCGGTGCCGCGATCGAGGTCCTGGTTCAGGGCTGCCCGCCGGGCCTTGGTGCGCCGATCTATGCCAAGCTGGACACGGATCTGGCGGCGGCGATGATGTCGATCAATGCCGTCAAGGCGGTCGAGATTGGAGAGGGGATGGCCGCAGCCGCCCTGACAGGCACTGACAACGCGGACGAGATCCGCATGGGGCCGGATGGCCCCGCGTTCCTGTCGAACCACGCGGGCGGCATTCTGGGCGGCATCTCGACGGGACAAGACATCACGGTGCGCTTTTCCATCAAGCCGACCAGTTCTATCACCACCCCCCGACGGTCGATCAACGCCCACGGCGAGGAGATCGAGGTCATCACGAAAGGCCGCCACGACCCCTGCGTCGGCATACGCGCCGTTCCGGTGGCCGAGGCGATGGCCGCTTGCGTGATCTTGGACCACCTGCTGATGGACCGGGCGCAGACCGGGGGACGGCGGGGTCAGATCGGCTGATCGGCCAGAAAGGCCTCGACCTCGGCGCGGGTGGGGATGGCGTCGCCGGCACCCGGCCGCGTGACCTTCAGCGCCGCCGCCGCCGCGGCCAGCCGCAAGGCCACGGCGATGTCCCGCCCTTCGTCGAGAGCGGCGGAGAAATAGCCTGCAAAGGTGTCGCCGGCGCCGGTCGTGTCGACCGGCGTCACGCGAAACGCCGCCTGGACATAGGTCTGGCTGGTGGTCAGATCGCGATATTCGGCACCCTCGGCCCCGCGCGTGATCAGCAGCCCCTGGACCGGCAGCGGTCCCGAGATCCCTGCAAGGACCTGCTGCGACTCGCCCGCGTTCATCGCCAGGATCGACACGTGGGGCAGGACTGCCCGGACCGCGTCAAGATCAAAGGGCGCGGCGGAATAGACGACGCGCGCTCCTCGCGCCTGCGCCGCCTGCGCCGCCGCGACCTGCCCGTTCGTTTCGTTCTGAAGCAGAAGCGTGTCATCGGGACCCAAGGCGGAAAGCGTCCGCAACAGGGCGCCCTCGTCAACGGCACGATTCGCGCCCGGATGGATGACGATGGCATTTTCCCCCTGGGCCTCCAGCAGGATGATCGCATGGCCGGTTGCCTCGTCCGGCAGGCGCGCAACATGTGCCATGTCGATGCCGCTGTCGTTCAAGCGTTGCAGAACCCAGTCGTCGCCCGCACCCATGGCGCCTAGGTGATGCGTCCGCGCCCCTGCGCGGGCCGCGGCAACCGACTGGTTCGCCCCCTTCCCGCCGAGACCGACGGAATAACTGCGCGAGGCCAGGGTTTCGCCTGGCCGGGGCAGGCTCTCCAACCGATAGACATGATCGATGTTGATCGACCCCAAGTTCCAGATCGCCATGCTTCGCCCCGGGTTGTTCCTCCGCATGTGATCGTCCTGCCGGCGTCTTGTCCAGCCACGAAAAAACGCGCCCCCGGGCGGGGGCGCGTTTCTAGGTCGTTGCGAAAGAGCAGGCTCAGTGCTTGCGCTTCTGCTTGTGCGGCGACCAGATGCGCTTGTTCGTCAGATACAGCAGCGCCGTCAGGACGATCAGGAACAGGACGGCGACAATGCCGATCGCCTTGCGGTCCATCATCTTGGGCTCGGCCGTCCACATCAGGAAAGCCGCAACATCCATCGCCATCTGGTCGACGGTGGCCGGGGTGCCGTCCTCATAGGTGACGCGGTCATCCGACAGCGGCGGCGCCATGCTGATCAGCCCGCCGGGGAAGGCCGTGTTGCCGTGCAGCAAGGTGCCTGCCTGTTCGACTTCCTCGCCGTTATAGCCGGTCAGAAGGGCGTGGATGTATTCCGGTCCGCCAATGCCGCGGAACAGCTGGTTCAGGCCGGTGCCGTAGGGACCGTGGAAGCCTGCACGCGCCTTGGCCATCAGCGACAGGTCGGGGCCCATTCCGTCGCCGTTGACGGCGGGGAAGTTGTCGGTGATGACGCGGGCGCGCTCTTCGCCCAGATCCTCGTCGAAGATCGGCAGCAGCTCGTTCGCATAGGCGCGAACCTGATCTTCGGGCAGGCCGGGGCCACCCTCGTCGGTCAGCGTGCGGATCGGCACGAACTTCATGCCGTGGCAGGCCGAGCAGACCTCGGTATAGACCTGCAGGCCGCGCTGCAGCTGGAATTGGTCAAAGCTGCCGAACGGACCTTCAAAGCTGAAGTCCACGTCCTCGACATGGCCATAACCGTGATCGGCCTCGTGCGCCTCGCCCTCCTCGCCGTGGCCGGTGATCGCGTCAACGACACCTTCCTCGGGCGCGAAATGTTCCTCGATGGGCGAGGTGCCCTGCTGGGTTTCAACAGGAGCCACGCCCATTCCGCCTTCGTCCACGCGGACCGCATCGGCGCCTTCATCGCCGCTGTCGGGCTGCTGGCGGCCGGGGTTCTGCGGCACGTCGCCGGTCGCCTCGGCCGTGGCTTCGCCCGCGGCGGCCTGCGCCTCTTCCTGGGTCGCGCCTTCCTGGAGAGCCTCGGCCTGGGCCTCGGCAGGGGGCGTGTCGGCGGAAGGGACAGCCGTCTGTCCCCCTGCATCGGGCGCCCCGGCCGCGGCCGGGGCATCCGTGGTTGCCTGATCGGCCGGGGTGGCCACAAAGGTCGTGCCGCCTTCGGGGGTGGTCTGGGCATCGGCGGGTTGCATCGGCACCGTGGTGGTGGTGCCGTCCTGCGCCAGCGCAAAGCCGGTGGCAGAGATCGTCAGGGCCAGAGCAGCCGTGAGCGTCTTGGTTCTCAGGGTCATCTAACGGCTCTCCTTACTCGGCCATGCGCGTCGGCGCGTCGTAATGCGCAAGGTGGTCTTCCTCGATCGTCGCGGGCATCGGCAGCGGCTTTTCGATGACACCCAGGATCGGCAGGATGATCAGGAAGTAGGCAAACCAATAGGCCGAGGCCACCAGAGCGATGTAGGGATAGATCCCTTCGGCAGGCATCGCACCCACCCACATCAGGATGATGAAGTCTGCGGCCAGCAGCCAGTACCACCACTTGAACATCGGGCGGTAGCGGCCCGAGCGCACGCGCGAGGTGTCCAGCCAAGGCACCAGCGCCATCACGATGATCGCGCCAAACATGGCCAGCACGCCGAAGAACTTGGCGTCGACGATGCCGAAGGTCAGGAACTGGACCAGCTGCACCAGCCACACGTCGCCGTCAAAGGCGCGCAGGATGGCGTAGAAGGGCAGGAAGTACCATTCCGGCACGATATGCGCGGGCGTCGCCAGGGCATTGGCCATCACATAGTTGTCCGGGTGACCCAGGTAGTTCGGCATGAAGCCCACGACCGCGAAGAACACGACCAGCACCAGCGCCAGGGCGAACAGGTCCTTCATCACGAAATAGGGCCAGAAGGGCAGGGTGTCGCGGGCTGCCTCTTCCTTGCTGGTGCGGCGTACTTCGACGCCCGTCGGGTTGTTGTTGCCCGTCGAGTGGAACGCCCAGATGTGGACCAGCACCAGGCCGGCGATGATGAAGGGCAGCAGGTAATGCAGCGAGAAGAAGCGGTTCAGGGTCGAGTTGCCGACCGCCGGCCCGCCCAGCAACCAGGTCTGCACGGTCTCGCCCACGCCGGGAATGGCGCCGAAAAGGCCGGTGATCACGGTCGCGCCCCAGAAGGACATCTGGCCCCAGGGCAGGACATAGCCCATGAAGGCGGTCGCCATCATCAGGATGTAGATCAGCATCCCGATGATCCAGGTCACCTCGCGCGGCGCCTTGTAGTTGCCGTAGTAAAGGTTGCGGAAGATGTGCATGTAGACTGCGACAAAGAACAGCGAGGCGCCGTTCGCGTGCAGATAGCGCAGCATGTGCCCGCCATTGACGTTGCGCATGATGTGCTCGACGCTGGCAAAGGCCATGTCGACATGCGCGGTGTAATGCATCGCCAGGACGACGCCGGTGATGATCTGCAGCGCCAGGCAGAAGACCAGGACGATGCCCCAGATCCACATCCAGTTCAGGTTCTTGGGGGTGGGAATGACCAGCGTGTCATAGATAAGGCCCGCGATCGGCAGGCGGCGGTGCAACCAGCGTTCGAAACCCGTCTTGGGCTCGTAAGGGTCGTGCGGAATTCCGGCCATGAGTGCCCTCCTCAGCCCAACAGGATGGTGGTGTCGTTGATGAACGACGCCACGGGAATATGCATGTTCTGGGGCGCGGGACCCCGGCGGATGCGGCCGGCCGTGTCGTAATGGCTGCCGTGGCAGGGGCAGAACCAGCCGCCGAAGTCACCCGCACCATCGCCGATCGGCACGCAGCCCAAGTGGGTGCAGACGCCGATCTGGACCAGCCATTCGCCCGCATCGTCCAGCGTGCGGTTCTGGTCGGTGGCGGGCTGGCCCGCGGGCAGGTTGGGGTTCTGCGCGTCCCGGTCGGTCAGCTGGTTCAGATCGACGGCTCGGCCGGCCTCGATTTCCTCGGGGGTGCGGCGACGGATGAACACGGGCTTGCCCAGGAACAGCACGGTGATCTGCGATCCGGGCGTGACGCCGCTGACATCGACCTGGATCGAGGCCAGCGCCTGAACGTCGGCCGAAGGATTCATCTGATTCACAAGCGTCCAGGCGGCGGCCCCGGCGGCCACCGTGCCTGCGCCCGCCGTGGCATAATAGAGGAAATCCCTCCGGGTGCCTACGTGGTCATCTGCGTGGGACACGGGTCATACTCCAATTCAGGCCGAAAGTCAGGCCGATACGACATTCCGGGCCGCGTCCGAACGCAGCCTTCGCGGAGGCGGTTCTAGCCTTCAATTCCCTGTCAGTCCAGACGATAAGCCTGCCGCTGCCTACGCAAATCGCCGCATCTGTCGGAATCCGGCAACGCGTTTGCGCCATCACTGCGGCGGGATGCCGCAGCGTCGGGCGTGAACCTGCACAGGCAGGCACGGCACCCGCGACAGGCGACTCAGAGCAACCCTTGGGCGCGAAAGCTGAGTTCGCGCGACTTGCCGATGATCAGGTGGTCGTGGATGGTGATGCCCATGCTGTCCGCCGCCTGGACGATGCGCCCGGTCATGGTGATGTCGCTGTCGGATGGCGTGGGATCCCCCGACGGGTGGTTGTGCACCAGAATCAGCGCCGACGCGTTCAGCTCCAGCGCTCGGCGGATGATCTCGCGCGGGTAGACCGGAACATGGTCGACGGTGCCGCGGGCCTGTTCCTCGTCCGCGATCAGGACGTTCTTGCGGTCAAGGTACAGCACGCGGAACTCTTCGATCTCGCGATGGGCCATGGCCGTGTGGCAATAGTCCAACAGCGCCTGCCACCCCGACAGGATAGGGCGGTGCAGGACGCGTGCCCGGGCCATGCGTTGCGCGGCCGCCTCGACGATCTTGAGTTCGGTGACGACGGCCGGGCCCACGCCGTCCACCGCCTGCAGCCGGGCCGCCGGAGCGGACAGTACCCGGTTGAAGTCGCCAAAGATCTCGATCAGCCGCCGCGCCAAGGGCTTGACGTCCTGACGCGGAATGGCGCGGAACAGCACCAGCTCCAGCAGTTCGTAGTCGGGCATGGCGGCCGCCCCACCTTGAAGAAATCGCTCGCGCAGCCGCGCGCGGTGATCGGCCAGATAGGAGGGGGTCCCCTTGTCCGCTCGCCGCGCCACCGGCACCGCCACGTCATCGGCGGCGGGGGTCAACAGCGGCAGGGGCAGTTCGCCAAAGGAACGATTCGAAACCATGCCGGCAGCATGGAGCAGAAGCGGTAAAGAAAGGCTTAACCCGCCTCAGCGGGTCATTCCCTCCCAAAAGCTTTTGACCTTGTTGAAAAAGCTGTCCGACTGCGGGCTGTTGTCGGTCTTTTCGGCCTCGAACTCGCGCAGCAGTTCACGCTGGCGCGGGCTGAGGTTGACCGGCGTTTCGACCGTCAGCTCGATCATCATGTCGCCGAAATCGCCACCCGCGCCGGGGCCATGGCGCAGCGGCGGCATGCCTTTGCCGCGCAGGCGCATCTGCCGCCCGGTCTGGCTGCCGGCGGGAACCTTGACCCGTGCCCGTCCGCCGTCGATCGTCGGCACTTCGACCTCGCCACCCAAGGCCGCGGTCGCCATGCTGACGGGAACCTGGCAGGCCAGCATCTTGCCGTCGCGCAGAAAGATCGCGTGTTCCTGCACCTCAATGAAGATGTAAAGATCGCCCGCTGGACCGCCGCGCAGCCCGGCCTCGCCTTCGCCGGCAAGGCGGATGCGGGTGCCGGTCTCGACGCCGGCGGGGATATTCACCGAAAGGGTGCGTTCGCGTTCAACCCGACCGGCGCCGTGGCAGGCGCGGCAGGGATTCTTGACGATCTGCCCCGCGCCGCCGCAGGTCGGGCAGGTGCGTTCGACAGTGAAGAAGCCTTGCTGCGCACGAACCTTGCCCATGCCGGCGCAGGTCGGGCAGGCTGCCGGTTCGGTGGCGCCCTCAGCGCCCGTGCCATCGCATTCCTCGCAAGCGGCCGAACCGCGGACGGTGATCGTCTTTTGAAGCCCGGCAAAAGCCTCTTCCAGAGTAACGCGCAGATTATAGCGCAGATCCTGGCCGCGCTGGGCACGCGAACGTCCTCCGCTCGACCCGCGCCGGCCCATCATGTCGCCGAAAAGATCCTCGAACACGTCGGCAAAGGCCGCGCCGAAGTCGCCCGGATGTCCGCCGCCCCGCGCCCCGCCAAAGCCGCCGCCGCCCATGCCGCCGTCAAAGGCCGCATGACCAAAGCGGTCATAGGCCGCCTTCTTCTGGTCGTCCTTCAGGCAGTCATAAGCTTCGTTGACTTCCTTGAAGCGTGCTTCGCAGGTCGCATCGTCCTTGTTGCGGTCCGGATGCAACTCCTTGGCCTTGCTGCGATAGGCTTTCTTGATCTCGTCGGTCGAGGCCCCCCGGGTGACCCCAAGCACCTCGTAATAACACCGCTTGCCCATGTGTCGTCCCATTCACCTGCCCAAAAAACAGGCCGGCCCGCGACAGTTGGCGAGCCGGCCCTTCTCGGGAAGCGGCCCTGATCAGCCGCGCTTCTTGTCTTCGCCCAAGTCTTCGAAATCGGCGTCGACGATGTCGTCATCCACGTCGCGGGGCGCGTCACCCTCGTCGCGGCCGGCATCTTCGCTGCCCTGCTGGGCCTTGTAGATCGCCTCGCCCAAGCGCATCGATGCGTCCATCACGTTCTGGATGCCCGAGCGGATCTTGCCCGCATCCTCGGACTTCAGCGACTCCTCCAGCGCGCCCACGGCCAGTTCGATCGCCTCGACGGTCGAGCTGTCGACCTTGTCACCATGGTCCGCCAGCGACTTCTTGGTCGAGTGGATCAGGCTTTCAGCTTGGTTCTTGGCTTCGACCAGTTCGCGGCGGCCCTTGTCGGCCTCGGCGTTCTGTTCGGCGTCCTTCACCATCCGTTCGATGTCTTCGTCGGTCAGGCCGCCCGAAGCCTGGATGGTGATGTTCTGCTCCTTGCCCGTGCCCTTGTCCTTGGCGCTAACCGACACGATGCCGTTGGCGTCGATGTCGAAGGTCACCTCGATCTGCGGCATGCCGCGCGGTGCGGGCGGGATGTCCTCCAGATTGAACTGGCCGAGCATCTTGTTGTCCGCAGCCATCTCACGCTCGCCCTGGAAGACGCGGATGGTCACCGCGTTCTGGTTGTCCTCGGCGGTCGAGAAGATCTGGCTCTTCTTGGTCGGAATGGTGGTGTTGCGGTCGATCAGGCGCGTGAACACGCCGCCCAGGGTCTCGATGCCCAGCGACAGCGGGGTCACGTCCAGCAGCACGACGTCCTTCACGTCACCCTGCAGCACGCCGGCCTGGATTGCCGCACCAAGCGCCACGACTTCGTCCGGGTTCACGCCCTTGTGGGGCTCCTTGCCAAAGAAGTCGGTCACTTCCTGCACGACCTTGGGCATGCGGGTCATGCCGCCGACCAGAACCACCTCGTCGATGTCCGACTTCGAGCATCCGGCATCCTTCAGCGCGTCCTGGACGGGCTTCATGGTGCGCTTGATCAGGTCGGATACCAGGCTTTCCAGCTTGGCGCGCGTCAGCTTGACCACCAGGTGCAGCGGCGTGCCGGAGTTCTTGTCCATCGAGATGAACGGCTGGTTGATCTCGGTCTGGCTGGAGGAGGACAGTTCGATCTTGGCCTTTTCCGCAGCTTCCTTCAGGCGCTGCAGGGCCATCTTGTCCTTGGACAGATCGACGCCATGCTCTTTCTTGAACTCGTCGGCCAGGTAGTTGACGATGCGCATGTCGAAGTCTTCACCGCCCAGGAACGTGTCCCCGTTGGTCGACTTCACTTCGAAGAGGCCATCGTCGATTTCCAGAATGGTGATGTCGAAGGTGCCGCCGCCGAGGTCATAGACCGCGATCGTCTTGGTTTCCTTCTTGTCCAGGCCATAGGCCAGGGCGGCCGCGGTGGGCTCGTTGATGATGCGCAGGACCTCGAGGCCTGCGATCTTGCCCGCATCCTTGGTCGCCTGGCGCTGCGCGTCGTTGAAATAGGCCGGAACGGTGATCACGGCCTGGGTCACGGTCTCGCCCAGATAGGATTCGGCGGTTTCCTTCATCTTTTGCAGGATCATCGCGCTGACCTGCGCCGGAGAGTACTTCTCGCCCTTGACCTCGACCCAGGCGTCGCCATTGCCGCCGTCGGTGATGTTGTAGGGGACCAGCTTGCGGTCCTTTTCCACGGCCTCGTCGCCCATGCGGCGGCCAATCAGGCGCTTGACGGCAAAGACGGTGTTCGTGGGGTTGGTCACGGCCTGGCGTTTGGCGGGTTGGCCGACCAGACGCTCTCCATCCGTGAAGCCGACGATCGAGGGGGTCGTGCGCGCACCCTCGCTGTTTTCGATGACCTTGGGCTGGCTGCCGTCCATGATCGCGACGCAGCTGTTCGTGGTGCCGAGGTCGATGCCGATGACTTTGGACATGTTCTTGTAACCTTTCTTGCGGCGATATTCTGGGCTTCGGGTCCGTTTGCGGCCCCCGCGGCCCGATCCCTTGCTTGAATTCCGTCCGGAGCCTCCGAACGTCTTCGCGGCTGTATATAGGGATGCAATTCAGCCCCGCAAGCACCGCATCGCAGCAATTCAAACCATCTGGCGGCGGGGCGGGGGCCTGATGACATGCCTATTGGGCGGCACCCCAGCTGATGGATTCGTACTTGCGGGTGGTGAAGTTGATCAACAGCCCGACCATCAGCGCGCCGATCGACACCCACAGCGGGTATAGCAGGTCGGTCCGATGCGGCGTGTAGTTGATGAACAGATAGCCGCGCTGCTGGTCGATCATGTGGAAAAGCGGATTCCAGCTGAACCAGGGCAGGAGAAAGCTGGGCAGCATGTTCGCCACGAACATCTTGCCCGACCCGAACATGTTCACCCGCTGGTACAGCGTGGTCAGCACCTTGGCCACCTGCGGCGCCCAAGGGCGGATCCCCAGAAAGACCAGCCCGATGCAGACCCCGCTGAACCAGGACATCAGAAACAGGGCCACCGCCCCGACCGGCCTTTCGATGCTGATCGGGTTGAACATCATGTGGTAAAGCGCCAGGATCACCAGGCAGCTGATCATCTGCCGGTAGAGCGTCGCAAGCGCCGCCCCCGAGATCAGGACGGCCGCGTTCAGGGGTTCGTGCTTGATGATGCCCGCCGAGATCGAATGGCTGCCCGACACCGCGCCCGCCGTCTGGACATGGGTCATGAACATGAAGATGCCCGACATGATGTAAAGCAGGAAGTCGCCCCGGATGGGCGAGGTCCTGATCCCGATCAGCAGATACATCGCCATGAAGACGGAGACGAAGATGATGCTCTGGAGCATGGTCATCAGCAGGCCGACCACCGCGTTGCGATGTTCGTTGCGCAGGTTGTAGACGGTCTGGTGATAGACAAGGGCGAATGTCGTCAGCCCCGCTTGCACCATGTTTCTGCTGAGACGCTGCTTGAACAAGGCTTCGACGCTCCGTCGCTGAGAGATGCAGGACTGCCGCAGGTTGTGACAACTGGCCGGCCAACGCTTGCCCAAGGGCTGCCCCGGCATCATAAGGATCGGCGAACCGTCACACAATCCGGCTCGGGGTCGCGGTTCCGCGCAGGGAAAGGAAAGTGAATGCAATTCGACCGACTGACAACGGAGATGCGGCGCCTGGCCCTGGCGGCGGGCGACCGGATCATGGAGATCTACCAGTCCGACGATTTCGAGACGCGGACCAAGTCGGATGATTCCCCTGTCACGGCCGCCGACGAGGCCGCGGATGCGCTGATCTCGGCGGGGCTGCGCGAGGCGTTTCCCGACATCCCGCTGGTGACCGAGGAGCAGGCCGAGACGCATGGCCAGTCCCTGCGCAGCTTTCTGATCGTGGACCCCTTGGACGGCACAAAGGAATTCGTGCAGCGCCGCGGCGACTTCACCGTCAACATCGCCTATGTCCAGGACGGCATGCCGGTGCGGGGCGTAGTTTATGCCCCTGCCAAGGGCCGCCTGTTCTATACCACCGCCGATGGCCGGTCGGTCGAGGAAAAAGGCCCATTCGGGGAGGCGCCGGGCGAAGTCGCGGCCATCGGCGTGAATCCCACGCCCGACAACCGTGCGCTGATGGTGGTGGCGTCGAAGTCCCATCGAGATGCGGCGACGGATGCCTATATCGCCAAGTACGGCCTGCGCGACATGACCAGCGCGGGCAGCTCGCTCAAGTTCTGCCTGGTGGCCACGGGCGAGGCCGATCTTTACCCGCGCCTGGGCCGCACGATGGAGTGGGACACGGCCGCGGGCGATGCCGTCCTGCGCGGCGCGGGCGGCGAGGTCGTGCGGTTCGACGACCACAGCGCGCTGGACTATGGCAAGCCGGGCTTCGAGAACCCTTTCTTCATCGCCTATGCGCCGGGCGTGCTGCTGGTGAAGCCCTGACATGTCGGTCGTCATTGTCATCCCCGCCCGCTTTGCCTCGACCCGCTACCCCGGCAAGCCGCTGGTGGAACTGCGCGGCGCGACGGGACAGGCACACAGCCTGATCCGCCGCAGCTGGGACGCGGCAATGGCGGTCCGCGGCGTCGACCGGGTCATCGTGGCCACGGATGACGATCGCATCCGCGACCACGCCCGCGCCTTTGGCGCCGAGGTCGCCATGACCAGCCCCGCCTGCCGCAACGGGACGGAACGCTGTTCCGAGGCCGTGGCCATGCTGTCGGATACCCCCGAGATCGTGGTGAACCTGCAGGGAGACGCACCGCTGACGCCGGCCTGGTTCGTCGAGGATCTGGTGGCGGGCCTGCGCGCTGCCCCCGATGCCCAGGTGGCGACGCCGGTGCTGTGCTGCTCGGGCCGGATGCGGAAGGACCTGATCGAGGATCGGCGCGCCGGGCGGGTGGGCGGCACCACCGCCGTTTTTGGCAAAGACGGGCGTGCGCTTTACTTTTCCAAGGAGGTCATTCCCTTTGCCGCGGCCGATTTTGCAGACGACGCCCCCAGCCCGGTGTTTCACCATGTCGGCGTCTACGCCTATCGTCCCCAGGCACTGGCGGATTACGCGACATGGCCCGAAGGCGTGCTGGAGCGGCTGGAAGGTCTGGAACAACTGCGTTTTCTTGAGCGCGGTCGCTCGGTTCTCTGCGTCGAGGTCGAGGCGCGCGGTCGGCAGTTCTGGGAGCTTAACAACCCAGAGGATGTGTCCCGGCTGGAACACATGCTGCAGCAGATGAATCTTGCCTGACGATGACGCTGCCCGTGAAGGCCAAACGACTAGAATATGTCAGTTTGTCCAGCATCGCAGCAGAAAGACTTGGCGCTGCCATGCCTACACAATAATCTGAACTTTGAAGTCCCCGCCGCTGCGTGTAGGCAATGGCGACATTCAAGGCGGGCGGCTGCCTGCCCCGATAAAGAGGTACTGACATGGGTCGCAAGGTTACAAAAGCCATCTTTCCGGTCGCAGGTCTGGGAACACGTTTCCTGCCCGCCACCAAGAGCATCCCGAAGGAGATCCTGTCCCTTGTCGACAAGCCGTTGATTCAATACGCGATCGATGAAGCGCGGGCGGCCGGCATCAAGGAATTCATCTTTGTCACGTCCCGCGGCAAGGGCGCGCTCGAGGACTATTTCGACCACGCACACGAACTCGAGGCCAACCTCAAGAAGGCCGGCAAGGACCAGCTTCTGGACATCCTGCGCACCACCAACATGGAATCGGGCGCCATTGCCTATATCCGCCAGCACAAGGCGCTGGGTCTGGGACACGCGGTCTGGTGTGCCCGCCGTCTGGTCAATGAGGACGAGCCCTTTGCCGTTGTCCTGACCGATGACGTCATCCAGGGCGAGCCTCCCTGCCTGCAGCAGATGATCGAAGCCTATGGCGAGACCGGCGGCAGCATGGTCGCCACGATGGAAGTCGCCCCGGAAAAGGTGTCGTCGTATGGCGTGCTGGACGTGGCCGAGGACATGGGCGCCATCGTGCGCGCCCGCGGCATGGTCGAAAAGCCCAAGAACGGCACCCAGCCGTCGAACCTCGCCGTGATTGGCCGCTATATCCTGGCGCCGACGGTCATGACGAACCTCAACAAGCTCAAGCAGGGCGCCGGCGGCGAGATCCAGCTGACCGACGCCATTGCCGAGGAGATCGAGGCCGGCCGCGACGTCTTTGGCCTGCGCTTCCGCGGCCAGCGCTTCGACTGCGGGTCCAAGGCGGGCTTCCTCCAGGCGACCGTTGCCTTCGGCCTCGAGCGCGACGAGCTCAAGGACGAGTTCGCGGAATACCTGCACCAGGTCATGGCGATGCGCCGGGCGGCCGAATAAGCGATGTCCAAGAACGTTCTGGTGACCGGGGGTGCGGGCTATATCGGCTCGCACGCCTGCAAGGCTTTGGCGCGCGCGGGCTTTACGCCCGTCACGCTGGACAATTTCTCGACGGGCTGGCGCGATGCGGTCAAGTTCGGTCCCGTGGTCGAGGCCGACCTGATGGACCGCGCGGCGCTGGACGCGGCCTTTGCCGAACATGCCCCCGTTGCGGTGCTGCATTTTGCGGCATTGAGCCAGGTGGGCGAGGCCATGGCCGAGCCGGGCAAGTACTGGCGCAACAACGTCACGGGCTCGCTGAACCTGATCGAGGCCGCCGTGGCGGCGGGCTGCATGGATTTCGTCTTTTCCTCGACCTGCGCGACCTACGGGGACCGCGATGGCGAGGTGCTGGACGAAAACACGCCGCAGGACCCGCTGAACGCCTATGGCGCCTCCAAGCGCGCCATCGAGGACATGCTGATCGACTTCGAGGCCGCCCACGGTTTGCGGCATGTGATCTTCCGTTATTTCAACGTGGCGGGTGCCGATCCCGATGGCGAGGTGGGCGAGTTCCACCGCCCCGAGACGCACCTGATCCCGCTGATCCTGGATGCGGTGGACGGAAAGCGGTCCGCCCTGACCATCCACGGCACCGACTATCCGACCGAGGATGGTACCTGCATCCGCGACTATGTCCACGTGATGGATCTGGTCGATGCCCATGTGAAGGGGCTGGAATGGTTGCAGGCGGGCAAGGGCAGCCGGGTGTTCTGCCTGGGCACGGGGGACGGATTTTCCGTCCGCGAGGTGGTGGATGCGACGCGTCACGTCACCAACCGGCAGGTGCCGATGGTGGACGGGCCGCGCCGCGGCGGCGACGCCGTCAAGCTGGTCTGCGGCAGCCAGCGCGCCAAGTCCGAACTGGGTTGGACGCCCGACCGTTCAACCATGAAGCAGATGATCGCAGACGCCTGGCGCTGGCACCAGTCCGGCGCTTATCAACGGTGATTGCAGACCCGCTGCGGATGGCGTGGCGGGTCTATCGGCTGCGCTGGAAACGGCGCGAACTGTTGTGGCGCGCGATCAGGGCCGGGCACCGGCTGGTGCCCGTCGCTGATCGCAGCGGCGCCATCAGGCGCGGTGATGTGCTGGCGGTCACGACCCTGCGGAACGAACGGCCACGGCTGCCGGAATTTCTGGACCACCACCGTCGGCTGGGCGTCGCGCATTTCCTGATGGTGGACAACAACAGCGACGACGGATCTCCGGCCTATCTGGCGGACCAGCCTGACGTTTCGCTGTGGCGTTGCGATGCCGGCTATCGCAGCGCGCGCTTTGGGCTGGACTGGGCCGGCGCGCTGTTGCTGCGCCACGGTCGCGGGCATTGGTGCCTGACCGTCGATGTGGACGAGTTGCTGGTCTATCCCCGGCACGACACGCGTCCGCTGCCGGAACTCGTGGCTCATCTTGACCGCATCGGGCAGCCGGGATTGGGCGCGCTGATGCTGGACCTGTATCCTTCCGGCCCGCTGGGAGAGGCCGATGCCCCCGCCGACTGGCCCCTGGCCGAGCAGCTGCCGTGGTTCGACCCCGGACCCTACAGGTGTCAGCGGCTCCTGCCGCGCCGGAACCTTTGGGTTCAGGGGGGCGTGCGCGAGCGGGTGTTCTTTGCGCAGGAGCCCCGGCTATCGCCCACGCTGAACAAGCTGCCCTTGATGCGCTGGAACTGGCGGCAGGTTTACGTGAACTCGACCCATTCGATGCTGCCACCACGCTTGAACGACATCTACGACGGTCCGGGCGGTTCCCGCCTGTCAGGGGTGCTGCTGCACAGCAAGTTCCTGCCCCAGATCGTGCAGAAGTCGCAGGAGGAATTGTCCCGGCGCCAGCATTTCGCCGACCCCGACCGTTACACCGCCTATCACAGGGCCATTCTGGCCCAGCCGGTGCTGCGGGGACCGGCCTCGCTGCGGTACAAAGGCTGGCAGCAGCTGGTCGATCTGGGCCTGATGGGCACAGGCGGATGGGCAAGTTCGCCTGACGCGTGAAAGCTCTTGCCAACCGGTGGCATGGCGCACATTGCTACATCCTATGACGCAGTGGTTTTCGTGTTTCTTCTGCCGGCGGTTGTGATGCGCCTGGGTCGCCTGCCTGTCCCGGACCGGTTCCGCCGCAGGGCCGAACGGCAGTACCTGGTCGCCCGCGCCTTCAACCGGCGGCGGGCGTTGAAGCCCGTGGTCAACCGGACGGCCCAGATCCGGTCGGGCGACATCCTGGCCTTTGTCACCCTGCGGAACGAGCGGGTCCGGCTGCCGCATTTCCTGGACTATTACCGCAAGCTGGGGATCGACCACTTTCTGATCGTCAACAATGACAGCAATGACGGCAGCGGAAATTATCTGGCCGAGCAGCCGGACGTGTCCCTGTGGTGGACGAATTCCAGCTACAAGCGGTCGCGTTTCGGCATGGACTGGCTGAACCGGCTGCTGGCACGGCATGGCAGCGGACACTGGTGCCTGACGATCGATCCGGATGAGTTCCTGATCTATCCCCATTGCGACACGCGGCCCTTGTCGGCGCTGACCGGCTGGCTGGACACGTCGGGGCAGCGGTCCTTTCCCGCGATGCTTCTGGACATGTATCCGCGCGGAAACATCGAGGACGAGATCTACGAGGAGGGCACCGATCCGTTCACGATCGCCCGATGGTTCGACCCTGCAAACTATACGATCAGCAAGAACGCCTATTACGGCAACCTGTGGATTCAGGGCGGGCCGCGCACGCGCAAGTTCTTTACGGCTGAGCCGCTGTCTGGTCCCGCCCTGAACAAGATTCCGCTGGTCAAGTGGCACTGGCGCTACGCCTATGTCAGTTCGACCCACATGCTGCTGCCGCGCCACCTGAACCTGGTTTATGACGAGGACGGCGGAGAGCAGGCCTCCGGCTGCCTGCTGCATGCCAAGTTCCTGTCCACCTTTGCCGACAAGTCCACCGAGGAACTGGACCGGCGCCAGCATTACGCCAACAGCAAGGAGTATCAGGCCTATCATGCGGGACTGCGGCGCGGGACGAACCTGTGGTGCAACGAATCGCGCGAATACGGCGACTGGCGGCAGATCGAGGATCTGGGCCTCATTTCCCGGGGAAATTGGGCATGACGCAGCCGGTCCAATTGGGCGTCGTGCTGCTGTGCCACGCGCAGCTGGACGTGGCCGCCCACATGGCGCGGATCTGGGTTCGGGGCGGCGCACGCGTGGCGATCCACGTGGATGCCAAGGCCTCGGCCGCTTCCGTCGACGCAATGAAGGAGGCGCTGTCGGATCTGCCGGGCATCGTCTGGTCGCGTCGGCATCGCTGCGACTGGGGCAGTTTTGGCCTGGTGCAGGCCACGCAGGACGCCGCGCAGCTGCTGCTGGACAGCTTTCCCGACCTGAGCCACGTTTACCTGGCCTCGGGCGCCTGCCTGCCGCTGCGGCCCGTCCGGGATCTGACCGCTTATCTGGCACTGGACCCGCAGCGCGACCACATCGAAAGCGTCAGCGCCTTTGAGGTCGGCTGGACCGTCGGCGGGCTGAACGAGGAACGCTTTACCCTGTATTTCCCGCTGGACTGGCGACGGCGACGCAAGCTGTTCGACCGGCTCGTCAGCCTCCAGCGCCGCTTGGGTGTCAGGCGCAAGCTGCCCAAGGGCATCGCCCCGCATCTGGGCTCCCAATGGTGGTGCCTGACCGCCACGACGCTGCGCGCCATCCTGGACGATCCGCGCCGGGCCGAGTTCGACCGCTTCTTCCGCCTCAGCTGGATTCCGGACGAAAGCTATTTCCAGACATTGGCCCGTCGCCATGCCACCCGCATCGAAAGCCAGTCGCTGACGCTGGCCAAGTTCGATCACGACGGCCGGCCCTATCAGCTCTACGACGATCATGTGCTGATGCTCGAGGAATCGCGCTGCTTCGTGGCGCGCAAGGTGTGGCCCGACGCCACGCGGCTCTTGGCGCATTTTCCCCGCTCTGCCGCTGCGCGCCCGGACCACGGCCCGCCGCAACCCCAGCGGTTCGAGCGGATGATCAACCGGACCGTGCGGCGGCGCCTGCTGGGACGCCCGGGCCTGTACATGCAAAGCCGCTTTCCCCGCAAGGATGCCGAAAACGGCAAGACCTCGGCGCCCTATGCCGTCTTCCAGGGCTTTTCCGACATCTTTCCCGATTTCGAGACATGGCTGGGCAGACTTGTCGATGCCGACGTTCATGGCCACCTTCTGGGCCCCGAGATGGTCGAGTTCGCCGGCCGGCCTGAAACCGGGCCAGGCGCCATCTCGTCGAACAGGCTGATTCGCGATCGTGATCCGCAGGGGTTTCTGACCGCGCTGATCCGCATCACCTCGCGCACGCAGATCTTTCAGTTCAGCCCGCGCGACAACCAGGCCCTGAACTGGTTCATGGCGACCGACGCGAACGCGCATATCCATGTCGTGACCGGAGCCTGGATGCTGCCGCTCCTGCAATGCGGCATGCCCTTTGACGACATCCGGCGCATCACCGCACAGCTGCAGCGGGCCGAGCTGGCGCAGCTGGACGTCCTGAACTCGGTCTGGGTCCGGGCGCGGGTGCATGTGCATGAACTGACCGATTTTCTGGCCCGCCCCGAGGCGATCCTGCTGCAGGCGTTGCAGCAGTTGCCCGTCCAGCCGGGGGTCATGGACACGCTGCCGCGGATGCGTGACCTGGACGGCCTGGCCGAACTGCTGCGCCGCCTGCGCAATTCCGGATTGCGGCCGCGCCTGTCGGGCGACAGCCTGCCGACACCCCAGATTCCCATGCCTGAAAGGACGGCCGCCGAATGACCGAACCGTTTCGCAGCTTTGTCATCTTTGCTGAAATGCGCACCGGCTCGAACCTGCTCGAGGCAACGCTGAACGCGCTGAAGGGGGTGACCTGCTTTGGCGAGGCGTTCAACCCCTACATGATGGGCTGGCCCGACAAGGACGAGCTGCAGGGTATCACGCGCGATCAGCGCGAGGCCGATCCCATGCAGCTGCTGACCCGGCTGTTCGACCGGCCGGGGCACCTGCCGGGCTTTCGCTATTTCCACGATCACGATCCGCGGGTCTTTGACGCGATCATGCACGACCGGCGCTGCGCCAAGATCATCCTGACGCGCAATCCGCTGGACAGCTATGTGTCGACCTGCCTGGCGCGGGAAACGAACCAATGGAAGCTGAACGAGACGGAAACCCCGATCCCGGCGGCCATCACCTATGACGGGCCCGAGTTCCGCGACATGCTGGCTGCAGTCGAGCGCTTTCAGCTGCGGGTGATGCATCGGCTGCAGGTGACCGGGCAGGCGGGATTCTGGCTGGGCTATGACGACCTGCGTGACACCGAGGTGATGACGGGGCTGGTCCACTGGCTGGGCCGCACGGACATCGCGCGGGTCGAGCCGGCGCGCGATCAGGTGCCGCAGAACCCGCGCGAACTGGCCGACAAGGTGCGCAACTTTGACCAGATGCAGGAAGACCTGCACAAGATCGATCCTTTCATGCTGCGCCGCATCCCGAATTTCGAGCCGCGCCGCGGCCCGTCGGTGCCCAGCTTTACCGCGTCGGAGGCAGGGCGGGGGCTGCTGTACATGCCCGTTCGCTGCGGGCCGGGTCCGGCCATCCGCGACTGGATGGGCCGCCTGGGGCAGACCGGCACCGATTTTACCCAGACCACGCTGCGCCAGTGGAAGCGCGGGCACCCCGGCCATCGCAGCTTTGCGGTGCTGCGCCATCCCCTGCATCGGGCCTGGACCGCGTTCCGGCAGGTCCTGACACAGGCCTCGCCCGAACTGCGCGGGCTGATGCGCAATGTTCACCGCATCGCGCTGCCGTCCGACGAGGCGTTGAAGGAGTTGCCGCTGGACGAGCAGATCCCGCTCTTTGCGCAGTTTCTCGACTTTCTGCGGCGCAACCTGAACAGCCAGACGACGCTGCCGACCCATGCCGGCTGGGCCAGCCAGTCCGAGGTGATTGCCGGTTTTTCGCGGTTCGCGACGCCGGACATGCTGATCCGCGAGGATCGCCTGATCGAGGAGATCGAGGCGCTGACCCGCGCCGCGGGCGTCGCGGACCCGCAGCTGCACCACCTGGTGCCGCAGCCGATGCCGGACTTTCTGCATGACAAGGCACTGATCGCGGCCGCGCGCGGCGCCTATCTGCGCGACTACGTGGCCTTTGGGTTTCAGGACCCGTGAATGCAGAAGGCCGCGCCCGAAGGCGCGGCCCCTGGCCGACGCTTGGGCCGTTCAGCCCTTGAGGATGGCGGCCAGTTCGGCCTGCTTATCGGCCACCAGCGCCGCATCGCCGTCCGATTCGACGTTCAGGCGCACCACGGGCTCGGTGTTCGACTTGCGCAGGTTGAAGCGCCACTTGCCGAAATTCAGCGATACCCCGTCCAGATCGTCGCGGCTGTCGGCTTGGGGTTCATAGGTCTCGATCAGGCGGGCGATGGCCGCATCGGGGTCCTCGATCGTGTAGTTCGTCTCGCCCGAGGAGGGGTAAAGCCGCATCCGCTCTTCCAGCAGTTCGGCCAAGGTCTTGCCCTTGCGCGACAGCAGTTCGATCATCAACAGCCACGGGATCATTCCGCTGTCGCAGTAATAAAAGTCGCGGAAGTAATGGTGGGCCGACATCTCGCCGCCATAGATCGCGCCGACATCGCGCATCTTGCGCTTGATGAAGGCGTGGCCGGTCTTGCTGACCACGGCCTCGCCGCCCGCTTCCTCGATCATCGCGCGGGTGTTCATGATGACGCGCGGGTCATGCACGATCTTTTCGCCTGGTGATTTTTCCAGAAAGGCCGCACCCAGAAGGCCGACGATGTATTCGCCGGGGATGAAGCGGCCGTTCTCGTCGAAAAAGAAGCAGCGGTCGAAATCGCCATCCCAGGCTACGCCCAGATCGGCCTTTTCTTCCTTCATCCGCGCCACGGTGGGGGGCTGGTTCTCGTCCAGCAGCGGGTTCGGGATGCCGTTCGGGAAGCTGCTGTCCACATCGTGGTGCATCCGCACGAATGTCAGCGGCGCGCCGCGACGCTCAAGCTCGGCCGCGATGGCGTCAAAGGTCGGACCGGCCGTGCCGTTGCCGGCGTTCACCAGGATCTTCATCGGTTTCAGCGCGGCCACGTCGACGAAATCTGCCATGCGCTGCGCGTATTCGGCGCGGGCGTCGCTGAAATCGGAAACGCTGCCCTTGGTGGCCGGCGCGAATTCACCCGAGGTCGCCAGCTCTACAATGGGCGGCAGTTCCGTCGCCGGATCCAGCGGCGCCGAACCGCGGCCCACGATCTTCATGCCGTTGTAGTTGATCGGGTTGTGCGAGGCCGTCACCTCGATCCCGCCATCGGTGTCCTGGTTGCCGGTGTGGAAATACACCTCCTCGGTGCCCGCCAGGCCCAAGTCCAGCACATCGGCGCCGCCATCGGTCAGCCCCTCGATCAGCGCGGCCGCCAGCTCGGGCGAGGATTCGCGGCTGTCGCGGCCCACGACCACGCGCTTGGCCTGCCGGGCCTGCGCGAATGCGCGCCCGATGCGGTAGGCCACGTCCGGGTCCAGGTTCTTGCCCAGCTCTCCGCGCACATCATAGGCCTTGAAGCAGGTGATCTCGCGCCTGCCCAGCTGCTCTTTTCCGGTCATTGGG